>Ga0316205_10001620_pt1 | contig 27176 bp, 22 predicted proteins | sample 3monthpyrite_MG_FD_204941 | JGI IMG/M metagenome (GOLD analysis project Ga0316205, IMG submission 204941) | Microbial mat bacterial communities from mineral coupon in-situ incubated in ocean water Damariscotta River, Maine, United States -... | ecosystem: Environmental > Aquatic > Marine >... | reverse complement strand
TCATGGATCATACCCATGCGTTCTTCAATTTCATTGAGACGTTGCGGATCCAGTTCAACTGTGTCGATATAATTACGTAAATCACTACTGGATTCCTGAATTTGAATCGCCGCATTATTCAGCATCTCAACGATATTTTTCAGGCCGGGGTCATAGTCCATCAATGACTGCAGAGAACGGGTAATCTGACTCAGTGTTTCGTGAGTGCTGGTTTGTTCGGCATCATAAAGTGCATCAAGACAGCTTGCTGCTGTGCTGCGTAATTTTTCTGCATGGGCCAGGCGCGCCTGTTCTTCGGGCAGTGAAGTGAGTTCGGACGCCTGTAATTCGAGCTTTTCCAGTTCTTCTGCCTGATAGCGAATCAATTCCAGACGGGACTGGCGTTCGCAGGCAGATTTTTTCAATGCTTCAAGCGCATCATGTTTTTGTTGCCACAGGCGATACAGGTTTTTCAGTTCCGTGAGCCTGTGTTGATTGCCCGCGTAATCATCGAGTAATTGTCGTTGTATATCACGCTTTAAAAGTGATTGATGTTCATGCTGGCCATGAATGTCGACCAGCATTTCTCCAATTTCCTTTAGTGATTGCATCGGCACCGGGCTGCCATTGATAAAGCCTTTGGAGCGTCCTTCACGACTGATGACGCGACGTATCAGGCATTCATTGTCCTGATCGAGTGACTGTTCACTGAGCCAGGTTTGTGCCGGGCTGTTTTTCTCAAGTGTAAATTGTACACTGATTTCAGCACGCTCGGCATTATGGCGGATACTGCCAGCATCGGCTCGATCACCGAGTGCTAGATTAAGCGCATCCAGCAGGATCGATTTGCCTGCGCCGGTTTCGCCAGTCAGGACACTCATGCCCGCGTCGAGTTCTACAGAGAGTTGCTCAACAATAGCAAAATTTCGTATAGTGATTTGGTTCAGCATCATTCCTCGGGGATATTAGCCCAGTGCAGTTTGGCACGTAGTATATGATAGTAATCATGGCCTTTTGGATGCAATAGCTGAAGTCGCTTTTCCTTTCTTTCTATCAGCACTTCATCCCCAATTTCCAGTTCATGCAGAAACTGTCCGTCACAGGTCACCTGACCCTTGTATCGCCCCGATTCACTGAGCATTATCCTGACTTTGCTGCTGGACTTGACAGCGATAGGGCGGTTACTCAGCGTATGTGGACAAATGGGTACGATAACAATGGCCTCCAGGCCGGGTTGGATTATGGGGCCGCCACCCGACAGCGCATAGGCCGTTGAACCGGTGGGTGTCGCAGTGATAATACCATCGGATCGATGGGTATGAACAAAGTGACCATTTATATAGGTGTCTGTTTCAATCATGTGAGCGACCAGCCATTTATGTACCACCACATCATTCAGGGCGGTGCCTGTGCCAATCACTTCACCCTGACGCATAACCGTGGCATCGAGTAAAAACCGTTCTTCGACCTCGTAGTGGCCACTGAGGATTTCATCGATCTTTTCCCTGAAATCATCGGGTGACACGTCAGCCAGAAATCCGAGACGACCCAGATTAACGCCTACCAGCGGTACACCGTAGTCACATAAGGTACGTGCGGCACTGAGCATGGTGCCGTCTCCACCTACGACAATGACCAGGTCGCATTCCTGTCCCAGGGTGGTACGACTGGCGCGGGCGAGTGTTTGTGCTGAAATATTACTGGCAGTTTTTTCATCCAGTACTACCTGGATACCTTTTTGCTGCAGGTGCTGGCTGATGGCCGAGATAGCATCATCGATGCCAGGATCCACTGTTTTACCGATTAGCCCTATTTTGTTGAATTGATCTGTCATTATTATTGATGCTTGTTGAATGCCATAAAGTTAGCATGAGCAGCGTGCACATCAAAGTGTAATTTTATCTATTTTATTTAGGTTGACGCTGTAATTCTGGCACTCTAACATAGTGAGTGCTAAATTATGCGTTCCCTTTGACTTATTAATGGCTATGACAAAAAAGAAATCAGATACAGGTCTCAATGAACGTGCCCAGCACCTGCTAAAGGTGCTGGTTAACCGATTTATTGAAGAGGGGCAGCCAATCGGTTCAAAGACATTGGCGCAATCAGCCAAACTGGATGTCAGTCCGGCGACTATTCGTAACATTATGTCTGAACTGGAAGACCTGGGGTTTGTTGCATCACCGCATACCTCAGCAGGGCGTGTGCCGACTATCCAGGCTTACCGGTTTTTTGTTGATAGTGTCATCGAATCACAGCCGGTTGGAGAGCAGGGGCTGTTTGAAGAATTGAAGTCAACGTTGGAGCAAGGTCAGAATACCCATGACCTGGTGACCAGTGTCTCCGAGTTTCTGTCAGGCGTGACAAAACTGGCTGGTATCGTCACGCTGCCCAAGGTGCAGCGCATTCTGCTCAGGCAAATTGAGTTCATTCCGCTATCTGAGAAACGTGTATTGGCGATTCTGGTGACCACCGATGGCGAAGTTCAAAACAGGATTTTGCATGTTCACCGGGATTTTAATAAAGACGAGCTCAGGCAGTTGTCGAACTTTTTCAATGAGAAGTTTTCCGGCATGGATGTCAGCCAGGTGCGGCAGTCGCTATTACAACAGATAAAGAACGATCGCGAACATATGAATCGCCTGTTGAATGTGGCTGTGGAAATGGCAGAAAACCTGTTCATTCCTCATAGCAACGATGAGGATTACATTCTGGCGGGTCAATCAAACCTGATGGGTAAGGATAAGTTGTCTAATGTCGACAAGTTACGTCTGTTATTTGATGCATTTACTCAAAAACAGGAAGTACTCAGATTGCTTGATCAATGTATTAACACAGATGGTGTACAGATATTCATCGGCGATGAGTCCGGCTACAAGATCTTTGACGAATGCAGTGTGGTGACCTCATCCTATTCCATTGATGGCAAGGTGCTGGGTGTTCTTGGTGTTATAGGCCCGACACGCATGCATTATGACCGGATTATTCCAATAGTGGACGTCACCGCCAAGGTGATGGGAGCGGTCTTGAATTCCAGGAACTGACCCATACATAGAGGTATTGCGTTACTTTTGAATGGGTAACGATCATTTTTTTAGCTTATAAATTACATTAAGATTGTGGAGAAAGTTGATGTCAAACAACGAAAATCAGCCTGAAATCAATTCCGAGGACGTGCCTGATGACAATATCGCAGCGGAATCTGACCAAGCTGGGCAAGTAGATCAGGACCAGGATGTACATCTGTTGCTGGAAGATGCGCGTAACAAGGCTGATCAGCACTGGAATGATCTGTTACGTATTCAGGCGGAGATGGACAACTTGCGCAAGCGTAACGTGAGGGACCTGGAGAATGCACACAAGTTTGGCATGGAAAAATTTATTCAGGAGATTCTGCCCGTGTGGGATAGCCAGGCCCTGGCTGTGGAGGCAGGCAAAGATCAAAATATTGATCTGGATAAATTACGCGAAGGCATGGAGCTGACTTTGAAGATGATGTCTGCGGCCATGGAAAAATTCAACGTAGAAGAAGTGAACCCGTTGGGCCAGCCCTTTAATCCTGAGCTGCATCAAGCCATGTCCATGCAGGAAACTGCCGATGCGCCTGCCAATACAGTCATTAATGTATTTCAAAAGGGCTATTTGTTGAACGGTCGATTGATACGGCCTGCAATGGTTGTGGTGGCCAAGGCTATGCAATCTGATTCTGCAGGAAATATTGATGAGCAGGCTTGAAAAATCTGAATAAAGCCCCATCTTTTGCAGTAGTACAGCACTTGGCTGAAAAAAAATTATTAAGTAACTGATTATTGGAGATTTTTATCATGGGAAAAATTATCGGCATCGACCTCGGTACGACCAATTCATGCGTAGCAGTCATGGAAGGTGGAAAAGCGAAAGTTATCGAAAATAGTGAAGGTGATCGAACCACCCCGTCTATCGTTGCGTTTGTCGGTGATGACGAAGTCATCGTCGGGCAATCTGCGAAACGCCAGGCGGTCACTAATCCGGAAAATACCTTATATGCAGTAAAACGTCTGATTGGACGTAAATTTACTGATAAGGAAGTACAAAAAGATATTGATCTGGTTCCTTACAAGATCATCAAGGCAGAAAATGGCGACGCCTGGGTAGAAGCAGCTGGCAGGAAAATGGCCGCTCCCGAGGTATCTGCACGTGTGCTGCAAAAAATGAAAAAGACAGCAGAAGATTACCTTGGTGAAGAAGTGACAGAAGCGGTTATCACTGTGCCTGCCTACTTTAATGATTCCCAGCGTCAAGCGACCAAAGACGCGGGCAAAATTGCCGGTCTTGATGTCAAGCGTATTATCAATGAGCCAACGGCAGCTGCGCTGGCTTTTGGTATGGACAAGAAAGAAGGCGACCGCAAGCTGGCCGTTTATGACCTGGGTGGTGGAACCTTTGATGTTTCCATCATCGAAATTGCCGAAATTGACGGTGAGCACCAGATTGAAGTGTTATCCACCAATGGTGATACCTTCCTCGGCGGTGAAGATTTTGACCAGCGCCTGATTGACTACCTGGTTGATGAATTCAATAAAGATCAGGGTATCAATCTCAAGAACGATCCAATGGCCCTGCAACGTCTGAAAGAAGCGGCTGAAAAGGCCAAGATCGAGTTGTCATCCAGCCAGCAAACGGATGTTAATCTGCCCTTTATTACTGCAGATGCATCGGGACCCAAGCATCTTAATATCAAGATTACCCGCGCCAAGCTGGAATCACTGGTTGAGGAATTGATCAAGCGTTCTATGGAACCCTGTAAACAAGCCATGAAAGATGCAGGTGTCAGCAACAGCGACATTAGTGACGTTATCCTGGTGGGTGGACAAACGCGTATGCCCAAGGTGCAGGAAGCGGTTAAGGATTTCTTTGGTAAAGAGCCTCGTAAGGATGTGAATCCGGATGAGGCGGTTGCTGTTGGTGCAGCAATACAGGGTGGTGTACTGGGTGGTGAAGTCAAGGATGTATTACTGCTTGACGTCACGCCATTATCACTGGGTATTGAAACCATGGGTGGGGTCATGACCAAACTCATAGAAAAGAATACCACCATTCCCACCAAGGCTAATCAGGTATTCTCCACTGCAGATGATAACCAGACGGCGGTGACCGTACATGTCTTGCAGGGAGAGCGTGATCAGGCATCAGCGAACAAATCACTGGGTCGTTTTGATCTCAGCGATATTCCGCCAGCGCCCAGAGGTATGCCGCAAATCGAGGTTTCATTTGATATAGATGCGAATGGTATCCTCAATGTACACGCCAAAGACAAGGCCAGTGGTAAAGAGCAGTCGATTGTTATCAAGGCTTCCAGTGGTTTGTCAGATGAAGAAATTCAACGCATGGTGTCTGATGCCGAAGCGCACGCCGATGAAGACAAGAAGTTCCATGCACTGGTTGAAGTGCGTAACCAGGCAGATAACCTTATCCATGCGACCAAGAAGGCATTAACGGAATATGCCGAGCAGCTCGAAGAGGGTGAAAAAGAAGGTATTGAAGCCGCAATTAATGAGTTGCAGGAAGTCATCAAGGGTGAGGACAAAGACGCCATTGAAGCTAAAACTGCAACACTTGCCGAAAAATCCGGTAAACTGACGGAACGTGCATATGCACAACAGGCGAAGGCAAATGAGGCACAAGCTGACAATGCCGAAACCAGTGAAGCAAATGCCGGAGCTCAGGATGATGTGGTCGATGCCGAGTTTGAAGAGGTAAAAGACGACAAATAAGGCCTGACTATTTCGGTCTTACCAGTGGCAGTTTGCAGCTTTATCTGCAAGCTGCCATCTGTATGTATGGGATAAACAAAAAAGTGGATACCAGAGGCTTGTTTTTAACGGCCCAATAACTGCCTTAAGCGATTCAAGACTATGTCAAAAAGAGATTACTACGAAGTTCTGGGTGTAGCCAAAAATGTCAGTGATGCTGATCTGAAAAAGGCATTCAAGCGAATGGCGATGAAGCATCATCCTGATCGGAACCCCGACGATAAAGATGCTGAGAGCAAATTCAAGGAGGCCAAAGAGGCCTACGATGTTCTTTCTGACGCAAAAAAACGCGCAGCCTATGATCAGTTTGGACATGCTGGCGTTGATGCTTCGATGGGCGGTGGCGCTGGCGGTTTTGGTGGCGGCGGTGCTGGCAATTTCAGTGATATCTTCGGTGATGTATTCAGTGATATTTTTGGAGGCGGCGGTGGCGGAGGCGGAGGCCAGCGAGCTTATCGTGGATCAGATTTAAGATACAAGCTGGATCTTGATCTGGAAGAAGCGGTATCAGGCACAACGGTAAAAATTCGTGTACCGGTCATGACGACCTGTGATACCTGTGGCGGTAGTGGTGCCAAAGAAGGTAGTACGCCCACCAGTTGTACTACCTGCGGTGGCCAGGGACAGGTTCGTATGCAGCAGGGTTTCTTCTCTGTTCAGCAAACTTGTCCGCGTTGCCATGGTACCGGCAAGATGATTACCGACCCCTGTGGTAAGTGCCATGGCCAGGGCCGCGTAAAAGAAACCAAGACATTGTCGGTTAAAGTACCTGCGGGTGTCGATACCGGCGATCGTATTCGTTTATCTGGCGAAGGTGAGGCCGGTGAGTTTGGTGGTCCACCAGGTGATTTATATGTCGAAACGCATGTGAGAGAACATGCTATCTTTCATCGAGAAGATAGCAACCTCTATTGCGAAATGCCTATCAGCTTTGTCACGGCTGCACTGGGTGGGGAGCTGGAAGTCCCTACGCTGGAAGGCAAGGTTAAGTTGAAGGTGCCTGCCGAAACTCAAAGTGGGAAAATGTTCAGGTTGCGCGGCAAAGGCGTCAAGCCTGTTCGCGGCGGTCAGGTCGGTGACCTGATGTGTCGGATTGTGATTGAAACACCCGTCAACCTGAGTTCGCAGCAAAAAGAGATGCTGGCACAATTTGAGCAAACCCTGACCAGTAGCCAGGATAGGCATAATCCAAGGTCAACCAGCTGGCTGGATGGTGTGAAGAAGTTCTTTGATGGTGTGAAATTCTAGTCCTGTTTGCCTGGGTTGACTCTCGGCAACTGCTCCATGCGTTGCCCTCGACAATTGCTCCTGCATTGTTCTACCTTCGTCCATCCATGGACTTGTACCTCCTGCATCCCTGCAGTCGTATTGTGGCCACAGGGGCCCGGGGATTTTCAGGTTGATCTGAAACTCCTGTTCATTGCGCACTGTAGATATCGCCATGGCCATCTGGCAAGCATTGACTGGTTGCCATGTTTCTCCCATGAAATTTTGCCAAATATTTCATTTCAAGCTACTCTCACCCATTACTCAATCAATTTTATTTAGAGTATTCTTGATTTTTATTTCATCATCAGTGAGTTAAACAATGATCAGAATAGCAATAAGCGGGGCTGCCGGCCGCATGGGGCGAACCCTGGTAGAGGCATGCGAGCAAACCGAGGGTTTACAAGTCACTGCGGCAATAGAGCATGCTGGCAGTTCGATGCTGGGGGCAGATGCTGGAGAACTGGCAGGCATAGGCAAGCTTGACGTCATCCTCGTCAATGATCTGGCCATAGTTATTCGTGATTTTGATGTGCTTATTGATTTTACCCGCCCGGAAGTCACGCAAAGAAACCTGGCTCTATGTGCTGAAGCCGGTAAATCAATCGTGATAGGCACTACTGGTTTCAGTGACGAACAAAAACAGTTAATTGAGCATGCGGCCAGTCAAACCGCCGTGGTTTTTGCGCCGAATATGAGTGTGGGTGTGAATTTATGCTTTAAATTACTGGATCTGGCCGCGCGAGTCATGGGGGGAGAGGTCGATATCGAGATTATTGAAGCCCATCACCGCCATAAGATCGATGCGCCATCGGGAACCGCATTGCGTATGGGTGAAGTGGTAGCCGAAGCACTGGGCCGAGATCTGAAAACATGCGCGGTGTATGGGCGTGAGGGCCAAACCGGTGAGCGTGATCGACAAACCATCGGTTTTGAAACCATTCGCGCCGGTGATATTGTCGGTGAGCACACGGTGATGTTTGCTGATATAGGCGAGCGCGTTGAAATAACACACAAAGCATCCAGCCGCATGACTTTTGCCAAAGGTGCCGCCAGAGCAGCCTTATTTCTCCAGGATAAGGATAAAGGCCTGTTTGATATGCAGGATGTACTTGGATTGAGATAAAAGTTTATGTAATTAAACCCGATTGAGCCTTTAAACCTGGCTTGGTTTTCAGTAAAATAAACCACCTGCGTATTGGTGGTAAGTCCAATGTTGAAGCGGGGAGGCGCCGATGAGGTTCCTCCCTATTTTGTGTGTGTCAGTTTTTTGGAGGTTCTGTGCGTAAACCAGCCCTGCTCGCCCTTGAAGATGGAAGTCTTTTCTGGGGGCTTTCTATCGGTATTGATGGACAAACAACGGGCGAGGTGGTTTTTAATACAGCATTAACAGGCTACCAGGAAATACTAACCGACCCGTCCTACAACCAGCAATTAGTGACACTGACCTATCCGCACATCGGTAATGTAGGCACTAATGACGACGATGAAGAGTCCTCCGGTGTGGCCGCCAGTGGCTTGATCGTAAGAGATGTGCCTTTGATGGCGAGTAACTGGCGTAGCGAGCGAACGCTTGTATCCTACCTGCAGGAGCATAAAGTGGTAGGCATATCAGACATTGATACGCGACGGTTAACACGTATTCTGCGTGAAAAAGGCGCACAAGGTGGCTGCATCATGGCAGGTGATACTATCGATGCTGACGCCGCCATTGAAATGGCCCAGCAATTCCCGGGCCTAAAGGGTATGGATCTGGCCCAACAGGTGACCACGGACATGCCATATGAATGGGCTCAGGGTTGTTGGAGCCTGTCTACAGGAATGCCGCAAGCACCCCATCCGATAGATGAAAAATTACCCTATCATGTGGTGGCGTATGATTATGGCATCAAGCGCAATATACTACGCATGCTGGTGGATCGTGGCTGCCATGTCACGGTTGTGCCGGCACAGATGCCTGCCGCTGAGGTTCTGGCCATGAAACCGGATGGTTTATTTCTATCCAATGGGCCTGGTGACCCAGAACCCTGTGACTATGCTATCCATGCTATACAGGAATTAATGAACTCGGGTATTCCGATGTTTGGCATTTGTCTGGGTCATCAGTTGTTATCACTGGCGAGTGGTGCAAAAACCATGAAAATGAAATTTGGTCATCATGGTGCCAACCATCCGGTACAGGATTTGACGACCGGCGAAGTCATGATTACCAGTCAAAACCATGGTTTTGCGGTTGACGAGCAAAGCCTGCCGAAGAATTTAACAGCCACACACCGCTCGCTGTTTGACGGCTCCTTGCAGGGTGTGCATCGAACGGACATTCCAGCTTTCAGTTTTCAGGGGCATCCCGAGGCCAGTCCTGGCCCGCATGATGTGGCACTATTGTTTGATCATTTTATTGAACTCATTAAAAAGACGCGTGAACAATCGCAGCAGTGAAACTGATGCCTGCTCATGATTTTACACAGCGAATTAGCTAACAGCATTGATAAATGAATTATGCCTAAAAGAACAGACATCAAAAGTATTTTAATCATCGGTGCAGGCCCCATTGTGATCGGGCAGGCCTGTGAGTTTGATTACTCCGGCGCACAGGCTTGCAAGTCACTACGAGAAGAGGGTTACAAGGTTATCCTGGTCAACTCCAACCCTGCCACGATCATGACCGATCCGGAAACAGCCGATGTGGTTTACATCGAGCCGATCAACTGGAAAACAGTGAGTCTTATCATTGAAAAAGAGCGCCCGGATGCATTGCTACCGACGATGGGCGGACAGACAGCGCTGAACTGCGCACTCGATCTGGATCGAGAAGGCGTACTGAAAAAGTATGGTGTCGAAATGATCGGTGCTGATAAAAATGCTATCGACAAGGCTGAGGATCGTGACCGCTTCAGAAAAGCCATGCGAAAAATCGGCCTGGATATGCCGCGTTCGGCCGTTGCCCATAGTATGGAAGAAGCACATCAGGTGCGGGCACAGATAGGCTACCCGGCCGTGATACGACCATCATTTACGATGGGTGGTAGTGGTGGTGGTATTGCCTATAACCGCGAAGAGTTTGTCGAGATTTGCGAACGCGGACTTGATCTGTCACCTACCAAAGAGCTGTTGATCGAAGAATCCATCGTCGGCTGGAAAGAGTACGAAATGGAAGTCGTACGTGATCATAAAGACAATTGTATTATTATTTGTTCCATCGAAAACTTTGATCCCATGGGAGTGCATACCGGCGATTCCATTACTGTCGCACCGGCCCAAACCCTGACGGACAAGGAATACCAGATTATGCGTAATGCCTCCCTGGCGGTATTGCGTGAGATTGGTGTTGATACCGGCGGTTCCAATGTGCAATTTGCGATCGACCCGGAAAATGGTCGCATGATTATTATCGAGATGAATCCGCGTGTATCGCGTTCATCCGCACTGGCTTCCAAGGCAACCGGTTTTCCCATTGCCAAGGTAGCGGCCAAACTGGCGGTTGGTTATACCCTCGACGAATTGAAAAATGAAATTACCGGTGGTGCTACACCGGCTTCTTTTGAACCCAGCATTGACTATGTTGTGACTAAAGTGCCGCGCTTTACCTTTGAAAAATTTCCGGATGCGGATGCACGACTGACCACGCAAATGAAATCGGTTGGTGAAGTCATGGCCATCGGACGTACTTTCCAGGAATCCTTGCAGAAAGCCTTGCGTGGTCTGGAAGTGGGCGTAGATGGTCTCAATGAAAAGCTCGACTTGCAGGGTAAAGAGGTTGAATCAAGATTACGTCGAGAGCTACAGGTGCCGGGTGCAGAGCGCATCTGGTATGTGGCCGATGCCATGCGTTTTGGTATGACGGTGGAGCAGGTGTTTAATTTGTCAAAGATTGATCCCTGGTTTCTGGTGCAAATTGAAGAACTGGTTATGCTGGAAGACGAGATCAAACAGCAAGGTGAAGCTACACTGGAGAAAGACCGCTTACGCTACCTGAAACGCAAGGGTTTTTCTGACCGTCGCCTGGCCAGCTTGCTCAATAAAAACGAAGATCAGATTCGCGCTGTCCGGCATAAGCTGGATATTCATCCTGTTTATAAGCGGGTTGATACCTGTGCTGCCGAGTTTGCATCCAATACCGCCTATCAATATTCCACTTATGAAGAAGAGTGTGAGGCTGATCCCAGTGATCGCGACAAAATAATTGTACTCGGCGGTGGTCCAAACCGTATTGGTCAGGGCATCGAGTTTGATTACTGTTGTGTGCATGCAGCATTTGCACTGCGGGAAGATGGCTATGAAACCATCATGGTAAATTGTAATCCTGAAACGGTCTCTACAGATTATGATACCTCCGATCGTCTATATTTCGAGCCGCTGACATTGGAAGATGTACTCGAAATCATTATTAAAGAAAAACCTAAAGGCGTGATTGTTCAATACGGTGGGCAAACACCACTTAAACTGGCACGCGCACTGGAAGCTGCAGGTGCACCTATTATTGGTACTTCACCCGATTCAATCGACCAGGCCGAAGATCGCGAGCGTTTCCAGCATATGGTAGAAGAGCTGGGCCTGCTGCAGCCGCCGAACAGAACGGCACGTACTGAAGAAGAAGCCATGCGATTGGCGCGGGAGATAGACTATCCATTGGTGGTCAGGCCATCTTATGTGTTGGGTGGGCGTGCGATGGAAATTGTTTATTCCGAAGAGGATCTGACGCGTTATATGCGTGAGGCGGTGCAAGTTTCAAATGAGTCTCCGGTGTTGCTTGATCACTTTCTGGATAATGCGGTTGAGGTTGATGTGGATGCTATTTGTGATGGCGAGGATGTGCTCATTGGCGGGATTATGGAACATATTGAGCAGGCCGGCGTACATTCAGGTGATTCAGCCTGTTCATTGCCACCGTATACTTTAACTGCAGAAATACAGAATACGTTAAGAGAACAAATGCGTGGAATGGCACATAGCCTGAAAGTTATTGGTTTGATGAATGCCCAGTTTGCGATACAGGATGGCAGGGTCTATATCATTGAGGTAAATCCGCGGGCATCGCGTACGGTGCCGTTTGTTTCCAAAGCGATCGGTAAACCTCTGGCCAAGATAGCCGCACGTTGTATGGTGGGTCAGACCCTGAAGCAACAAGGTATGACGAAAGAAATTGTGCCACCCTATTTTGCAGTGAAAGAAGCCGTTTTCCCCTTTGTTAAATTTCCTGGTGTTGATCCCTTGTTAGGGCCGGAAATGAAATCAACAGGTGAAGTCATGGGTATTGGTCGTACATTTGGTGAAGCCTTCAGTAAGGCGCAGGCAGGGGCAGGCGCTGATCTGCCGAAAAAAGGCCGTGCATTTGTCAGTGTTCGTGAACGCGATAAGGAAGACGCGGTCGATATCGCCAGGCAATTACATGAATTGGGCTTTTCACTGGTAGCAACGGGAGGAACCGCACGCGTCATCGAGGCTGCGGGTATTGCCGTTGAATATATCAATAAGGTAGGAGAAGGCAGGCCGCATATTGTCGATTCGATCAAGAATGATGAAATCAGCTTGATCGTCAATACAACCGAAGGTAAACAGGCCATTGCCGATTCCTATACGATTCGTGGTGCAGCATTACAGCACAAGGTGGCATACACGACGACTATTGCAGGAGCTAAAGCAACTTGTCTTGCTTTGCAGCAAATGGATACTGAAAATGTGTACGTGCTTCAAGATTTGCATAAGGAGATACAACAATGAGTAAGGTTCCATTGACCAAGCAGGGTGCAGATGTCATGCGCGAAGAATTGAGGAAACTCAAAAATGAAGACAGGCCACGCGTGATCGCAGCCATTGCCGATGCCAGGGCACATGGTGACCTGAAAGAAAATGCTGAATACCATGCTGCGCGTGAAGAACAGGGTTTTATTGAAGCGCGTATTGCTGATTTTGAAGGTAAGCTGTCCAATGCACAAATAATTGATATTAGCCAGATTGCACACACCGGTAAAGTGATCTTTGGCGTGACAGTGTTACTGTCGGATGAAGATACCGGTGAAGAATTGACCTACCAGATTGTGGGTGAGGATGAAGCTGATATTAAGGTGGGTAAAATCTCTATTGGCTCACCCATTGCGCGTGCCTTGATCGGTAAAATGGAAGGTGACGTCGCTGTCGTGAAGACACCCGGTGGTGACAGAGAGCTGGAAATAGTTGAAGTACGGCACCAATAGTCGGTCACTTGAACAATAATTATCTGGCATATGGTGAAAAAATTCTGCTGACCCTGTGGGTAGGGAGCATGTGGTTTGCCGGCTATGTTGTGGCGCCGGTGTTGTTCCAGTTACTGGATAAAACCACTGCAGGTGCCGTTGCCGGGCAGATCTTTTCGGTCAATAGCTATCTGGGATTGTTTTGTGGCCTGTTTCTGATGCTGAGTCTGTTGTTCAAGCCGGTTGAAGATCGAGCGGGGCACTTCAGGTTGTGGATCATCATCCTTATGTTATGTGTCATTTTGGCAGGCCAGTTTATACTGGCACCGATGATGGTTGAGCTAAAACAGGCCGGAATCATTGAGGGAAGTGAAAATGCCAGCCAGTTTGGACGTCTTCATGGAGTGTCTTCAGTGCTCTTCCTGATCAACAGCTTGCTGGGCCTGGTACTGGTCATCGTTGGTATCCGCCCTGGGCGATAACAACTGTATCAGGGTAATTGTATTTTCGGATCTTTTGCAGGTCGATATATAACGACAATATGTCCAATGATTTGTATCAGCGATGCATCCATATTTTCACAAATACTCTCGGCCATTGGTTTGAGATCATCGCGTTCAGCGCCACTGATGCGAATCTTGATGAGTTCGTGGTGTGAAAGTGCGTTTTCAATTTCGCGCATCACACCTTCCGAGATGCCAGCATTACCGGCAGAAACCACGGGTTTTAACTGATGTGCACTGGCACGCAGGAATTTTTTTTGCTTATTGGTAATCATGAATAATAAAAGTCACAAGGACAAGATTAAAGAGGACGCAAGTTTAGCACGCAAGCGCAGGCATTTAACAGTTCCCGCGAGCCCTTTTAATAGCGTCAAACTGGATCTTGCCATCATCATTTTCATGGCTTTCATTGTTTTGCTGATCGTTTCAGGGGTAGTGGAAGATGCAGTGATGCAAATTCTCTATCTGGCTGCCTTCGGTATTGTATCCATGCTGTGGTTGATATTCAGGACGCGAAAAATAACACGGGCTCTGAAAGCAGGCGGGCAGGAGCAAAACCACCATGAAACGTAGCAAGAGTAGTCAGCAATGGATGAAAGAGCATTTCGATGATGAATATGTTCGCAAAGCCCAGCAAAAAGGCTACCGATCCAGGGCGGTTTTCAAACTTGAAGAAATTCAACAGAAAGACCGGATAATAAAGCCGGGAATGGTCGTCGTTGATCTGGGAGCGGCACCGGGTGGCTGGTGCCAGTATGCCAGTAAAATTCTGGCTGGAAATGGCCGCATTATTGGTCTGGATATCCTGCCCATTGAGTCAATGGAGGGAGTCGAGTTGATCGAGGGCGATTTCCGCGAGCAAGTAGTCATGGATGGCTTACTCGAAGTGCTTCAGGGGCAGGCAGTTGACCTTGTAATTTCTGATATGGCCCCCAATATTAGTGGTCAGAGTGCCGTAGATCAGCCTCGCGCTATCTATCTTTGTGAGCTGGCACTGGATTTTGCCCGACAAGTATTGAAGCCAAACGGCGATTTATTGATCAAGGCATTTCAGGGTGAGGGCTATACTGAACTCGAGAAATCATTAAGGCAGTATTTTAGCAAGATTATTGTAAGGAAACCAAAGGCTTCTCGCGCTCGTAGCCGAGAGGTATATATTCTGGCCAGAGGCTTTAATTTGTAGTATGTTTAAAAACATAAGTCTATGAATGACAAGCATTCTGCAGTTGATTTGAGGATTACATTTTGAATGACATGGCAAAAAACATTATACTTTGGGTGGTTATAGCAATCATCCTGATGTCTGTGTTTAATCAGTTTGGACCGACGACCGGAAATTTTCAGAAACCTACCTATTCGCAATTTCTGGAGCAGGTTCGCGCTGGCCAGGTGACCAAAGTCGTGGTCACTGGACGAGCCGTCAAAGGTGAATTCAGTAATGGTCAACCATTCCTGACTTACTATCCTGCGGGTGACGAAAAGGGTTTATATAAAGACCTGTTTGAACACAGTGTCAATGTTGAAGCCAGTCCACCAGAGCGTCCTTCTATCTGGCAAACCATATTCATTTCCTGGTTCCCGATGTTGTTGTTAATTGGTGTGTGGATTTTCTTTATGCGCCAGATGCAGGGGGGCGGCGGTGGCCGTGGTGCCATGTCATTCGGTAAAAGCAAGGCAAGGATGTTGAGTGAAGACCAGGTGAAGATCAATTTCGGTGATGTCGCCGGTGTTGAAGAAGCCAAGGAAGAAGTGGCCGAGTTGGTCGAATTCTTGCGCGATCCGGGTAAATTTCAGAAATTAGGCGGCAAAATTCCTCGCGGCGTACTCATGGTGGGTTCACCCGGAACCGGTAAAACATTGCTGGCTAGAGCTATTGCTGGAGAAGCCAAGGTTCCGTTCTTTACCATTTCCGGTTCAGACTTTGTAGAAATGTTTGTTGGTGTCGGCGCTTCGCGTGTGCGCGATATGTTTGAACAGGCCAAGAAACATGCGCCGTGTATCATCTTTATTGATGAAATAGATGCTGTCGGCCGACACCGTGGTGCTGGCCTGGGTGGCGGGCATGATGAGCGCGAACAAACCCTGAATCAATTGCTGGTTGAAATGGATGGCTTTGAAGGTAATGAAGGCGTAATTGTTATCGCCGCGACTAATCGACCGGATGTGCTGGACCCAGCGTTGTTACGACCCGGACGATTTGACCGTCAGGTAGTAGTACCGTTGCCGGATGTCAGGGGCCGTGAGCAAATTCTAAAAGTACATATGCGTAAAGTGCCTCTGGATGATGATGTCAGACCAGAATTGATTGCTCGTGGTACGCCGGGATTCTCTGGTGCGGATCTTGCCAATCTGGTCAACGAAGCAGCGCTGTTTGCTGCACGAGCCAATAAGCGAACCGTTGATCACCTGGATTTCGAGAATGCTAAAGATAAAATCATGATGGGTGCTGAACGAAAGTCCATGGTGATGAGTGAGGAAGAGAAGAAGCTCACGGCTTATCATGAAGCTGGACATGCGATTGTTGGCCTGAGCTTGCCTTCACATGATCCAGTATACAAAGTGACTATCATTCCGCGTGGTAGAGCACTTGGTGTGACCATGTTCCTGCCGGAAGGAGATCGTTATAGCTATAGCAAGCAACGCCTGAATAGCCAGATTTCCAGCTTGTTTGGTGGTCGTATCGCTGAAGAGCTAATTTTTGGAAGCGATTTCGTCACTACGGGTGCACAAAATGATATTCAGCGTGCCACTGAAATTGCGCGCAGTATGGTGACCAAGTGGGGCTTGTCCGACAAGTTGGGACCCTTGTCCTATGGTGAAGAAGATGGCGAAGTTTTCCTTGGTCATTCCGTCACTCAGCACAAGAATATTTCCGATGGGACGGCGCATGATATTGATGAAGAAGTACGTACTATCATCGATACCAACTACAAGCGATCAGAAAAAATTCTAACTGAAAACATGGACGTATTACATGCCATGTCTGATGCCTTAATGAAGTATGAAACGATAGATCAGAGTCAGATTAAAGACCTGATGAATCGTAAACCGCCACAACCACCGGAAGACTGGAAGGAGCCTGATGTACCATCCAGTGGCGGAAGCACGAAAGATGAGGCCAAAAGCGGCAAAGATAAAGGCGCCTCTATTGGCGGTGCGGCTAATGAACATTAATGTGTTTTGAATATCATCAAAGCCGGTAGTTAACTACCGGCTTTTTTTTGCACAAGGATGTGCTTATCCAGAGAGAGCACACGGACGTGCGTAGGGGATTTGCACAAGGATGTGCTTATCCTGCGAGAGCACACGGATGTGGGTAGGGGATTTGCACAAGGATGTTAGAAATCAAGGCTGACAGTATATATTCAGGTTGTCATCGATAAAATACTATGAATAATCTTAATTGTGCCGGAACCGTTATTGATCTGACCACACCCAAAGTCATGGGTATCCTTAATGTCACACCGGATTCATTTTCCGATGGTGGTCAGTTTATGAGTCTGGTAAAGGCAGTGGCACAAGCAGAGACAATGGTTGAGCAAGGCGCCAGTTTCATCGACATTGGGGGTGAATCTACACGCCCGGGTGCTACAGCAGTGAGCCTTGAAGAAGAAACTCGCCGGGTGATTCCGGTAATTGAAGCCTTATGCCAACGACAACTCCCTGCCGTTATTTCCATCGATACCAGTAAGCCGGAACTGATGAAGCGAGCCGTCGATGCAGGTGCCGGCCTGATTAATGATGTCAATGCCTTGCAGGAAGAATATGCCGTTGACGTTGTGGCAAGGTTGAATGTGCCGGTATGCCTGATGCATATGCAGGGGAAACCACGCACGATGCAGCAGGAACCTCAATATGAGAATGTTGTGAATGATATTTTCGAGTTTTTGAAAAATAGAGTGAACGCCTGTTTGGCACATGGTATAAAAAAACAACATTTACTGATTGACCCGGGTTTTGGTTTTGGCAAGACGCTCAGTCAAAATCTCAGCCTATTGAAGCATCTGTCTGAGTTTGCACGACTGGAATTGCCCGTGCTGGTGGGTTTGTCACGCAAGAGCATGCTCGGAGCCATTCTGGATAAAACCGTCGAAAACAGAATGGCTGGGAGTGTCGCAGCAGCCTGTATAGCACTGATGGGAGGGGCTTCTATACTCAGGGTTCACGATGTTTCAGAAACCATGGACGCTATCAAGGTGTATGCAGCGATGAATGAAGCAAAATAATAAATAATAAATTGTTAAAGTAGTTACCTGACATGAGCAGGTGGAGGACGATTTAAATTGAACAGAAAATATTTTGGTACGGATGGTATTCGCGGCAAGGTAGGTGAGTATCCGATAACGCCTGAGTTTATTATGAAATTGGGTTGGGCAGTCGGAAAGGTACTTTCAAGCGAGGGGCACGGTAAAGTGGTGATTGGTAAGGATACTCGCATTTCAGGCTACATGTTTGAGTCAGCGCTTGAAGCAGGTTTGTCTGCAGCGGGTGTCGATATTCTGTTGCTGGGTCCAATACCAACACCTGCTATAGCTTATTTAACGCGCACTTTGCAGGCTGATGCCGGCATCGTTATTAGCGCTTCACATAATCCGTACTATGACAATGGCATCAAGTTTTTTTCTTCTACTGGTACCAAATTACCGGACGAGATAGAACTCAAGATCGAGGCAATGTTAGAGCAACCTATGACAACAGTTGCATCCGATAAGCTCGGTAAAGCGGGCCGTATTACTGACGCACAGGGCCGGTATATTGAGTTTTGCAAAAGGTCTCTGCAGGATGAAGTTAATTTGAAGGGTATGAAACTGGTGGTTGACTGTGCTCATGGTGCTACCTATCAGGTAGCACCAAAAGTTTTCAGAGAGATCGGCGCAGAAGTGATATCCCAGGGGGTTCAACCCGATGGATTGAATATCAATCAGGATGTGGGCTCAACCAAACCTGAGTCAATGCGCGATGCAGTACTACGAGAAGGAGCCGATGTCGGCATCGGCCTGGATGGTGATGGCGACCGACTCATTATGGTGGATGAAAAGGGTGAAATCGTTGATGGCGATGAAATCCTGTTTATTATTGCCATGGACCAGTACAAGCGCAAGAGTTATACGGGCGGGGTGGTTGGTACATTGATGACTAATCTTGGAATGGAGATAGCGCTGAAAAATGCGGGCATTGATCTATATCGCAGTAATGTGGGTGACCGCTATGTCATGGAAATGATGAAAAGTACTGAATCTCGATTGGGTGGCGAAGGTTCAGGCCATATCATCTGTCTGAACTGCCTGAGTACCGGTGATGGTATTGTGGCGGCTTTACAGGTGTTGGCAGCGATGCGTCTGAGTGGTAAAAGTCTGCACGAACTCAAATCGGGGATGACTAAATTTCCACAAGTGTTGATTAACGTCACTATGTCTCGTCGGATTGATCCTGCAAACGATGACAAAATTAATAATGCAATCAAACAGGTAGAAGATGAGCTGGGAGAAAGTGGGCGTGTATTACTGCGTCTGTCCGGTACTGAGCCACTCCTGCGTGTGATGGTCGAAGGCCGTGATGAAACGCAGGTCACCATGCTCGCCAGGCAGTTAGCACAAGTGGTTGAAGATGTAGCCGCAGGTGCCTGATATTTTTACTTATCAAATGATTGATTTTTCACGAAATTACCGGTAAGCTTGCCGGCATTTTATTGATAAGCACACCGAGATGGAGAAGTACTCATGCGCACAAAGCTGGTAGCCGGAAACTGGAAATTAAATGGTTCGCTGCAAAGCATCCGTGAATTGATCAAGGGAATACGAGCGGGTATGGATACCGTTAAAACAGCCGGTGTTGCCGTATGCCCTCCCGCTATTTTTATTCCGGAAGTGGCTTCGCTGGTGAAAGGTTCAAGAATTGCCGTGGGTTCACAAAACATTTGTGATCAGGATTCAGGAGCTTATACCGGTGAGATTGCCGGCTCCATGCTGAAAGAGTATGCCTGTGATTATGCAATTGTTGGTCATTCCGAGCGTAGAAGTATTTATGGTGAAAGCGACGACATGGTCGCCGCACGTTTTGCTGCGGCACGCCGAAATGGCCTCAAACCCATCCTTTGTGTTGGTGAGCTACTCGAGGAACGTGAACAAGGTATTACAGAGGAAGTTGTCGGTCGCCAGATTGATGCCGTCATAAAACTCGAAGGTATTCAGGCATTTGCTGATGCAGTTATCGCATACGAGCCGGTCTGGGCAATAGGCACCGGTAAAACTGCATCCCCACAGCAGGCGCAGGATGTTCACGCGTTTATTCGTGGCAAGCTGGCGGCACTGGATGCTACAATAGCGGAAAATATTGTCATCCAGTATGGCGGCAGTGTGAACGCAGCCAACGCTAACGAATTATTCGGTATGCCCGATATTGATGGCGGCCTGATTGGGGGCGCATCACTGAAGCCTGAAGACTTTCTGGCTATTTGCCAGGCAGCTGATTAAACGAGGAAACACCCATGCAATCTTTCTTACTGGTCGTTCAGGTATTGGTATCAATATCATTAATTGGCCTGATCCTGATACAACACGGTAAAGGCGCTGATGCCGGTGCCGCTTTTGGTAGTGGTGCATCATCCACCGTATTTGGTTCAACCGGTTCGGCTTCATTTCTCAGTCGTACGACTGGCATACTGGCCACGCTGTTTTTTGCCGTGAGTCTGTCCCTGAGTGTGATGGCATATCGCCAGACTGAAGAGCAGAGCCTGGTGGAAAAATATAGCGCACCGACTGACCAGGCTGTGAAAAAACTTGAAGAAGCCGCAACCGTCACCAGTGATGTACCCACTGCTCCTGCCAGCGATGTACCAGTAGTACCAGCGACAGATGTTCCTGCGGTTCCTGCTTTAGAGTCAAAAGCGGCAGTTCCAGTTGTACCAGCACCTGCTGAAAAAAAGGAACCCTAAACTTTTAGCCGATGTGGTGGAATTGGTAGACACGCCATCTTGAGGGGGTGGTAGCGTAAGCTGTGCCGGTTCGACTCCGGCCATCGGCACCAAATTATTTTCAGGGCTAGCGATCGCTAGCCCTTTTTTATTTTACCTTGAAAAACAATACATGATCTTTCTTATGCTAGTGATTACGAAATTTGACCACAAGTCATTAACTTATGGTGGTCATTACAGGATTTTGCTAATGGACAGGATTCAGTCATATTTCATGACAGTGATATATACTTTATAAAATAGTGCGCTGGTCGATAAATACCTTAATAATAAACCAGGGAGACTAAAAGATGCCTAATGTCAGATTCATCCACATTATTTATATTGCTTTAGTCAGTATGATGGTGTCGACGAGTTTAAGTGCGCAAGAAGCACCGTCCCGGGATCTGGTCATACTCACCTGGTCGGAATACATGGATCCAGAACTGGTTAAGCAATTCGAACAGGAAAACAATGCCCATATCAGGTTTGTCTATTTCGAATCAGATGAATTGCGTAATGACATGCTGATTAATACCAATGGTGTGGGTTATGACATTATTTGCAGTAATGGGCGCTCTGTAAAGTCCTACGTACAGCAAGGATGGCTTGAACCCGTCAACGATACCCAAGTGCCTAACAGAAAATATATCAAGCCGCGTTGGCTTGAAGCCTTCCCGGAGACCAAAGAATATGCACTGCCATTTTTTTGGGGTACTGTGGGAATTGCGTATCGCCAGGATCTGGTCAAACAGCCTGTGACCAGTTGGAAGCAGTTGCTGAATCCTGCGAAAGAATTGAAAGGTAAAATAATATTAGTTAAAGATGCACGCGACCTGATGATGGTGGCATTAAAGAGCCATCATCAGTCAGTCAATACCACCGATATAAAACTACTGGAACAGTCAAAGCAACACTTGCTTGAGCAAAAACCATTTGTTAAGGACTATTCCTATATTTCATTGACAGAAGAGTCTGCACTGGTCAAAGGTACTGCAGTTGTGGCGCTGGCCTATAGTGGCGATGCTATAGCGCTTGCAGAGCAGGATGAGAATATCGTTTATTCGGTTCCGGAAGAGGGTACGACACTCTGGGTGGATTATCTTGTTGTTAGTAAGCATTCAAAACGTAAACCATTAGCGATGAAATTCCTGAACTTTATTAATGAGCCCAGGCATGCTGCAAAAATGGCAGAGTATGTTTACTATGCTTCTCCCAATATTGGGGCATCTAAATATTTGCCTAAAGATTTTCTCGAAGACCCGGTGATCTACCCGGATGAAGCTCTTATGCAACGTAGTGAGTTCTATCTGGAACTGCCTCCACGTGTACAACGTAGTTATAATAATATATTACCGCTGATAGTTGGCGAATAAATCATCAACGTAAAAATATTTTGAAACTTCAACTTAAAATTCTGCTGCTGGTGATACCTATCGTGGTGTTGCCTCTGGTCTGGTTGGGTTGGACGGCTTATGCCAAGCTGAAAGAGAATTCTCAGGACACCAGTTTGAGTCAGATAAGCACATTGCTGACGCAGATCAGTCGTAGTAGTCGTACTCATCTGGATACAGCACGCGCCAACATTGAATTGTTTGCAGGATCAGGGTTAGTAAAAAAATATATTCTGACCCAGGATGAAGGTACCCGATTTAGCTTGATGCAACCACCGTTGATGAGGCTTTTCGCTAGTTTTCAAATGGCTTACCCTGATTATTATGAATTAAGAATAGTGCTGCCGGATGGCTACGAAGATACACGCGCTACGCAGGGACACATGCCCAATAGAACCGAAATGGAATCCGAGTCAGCATTCTTTAAAAGTTTACGAGGATCTGTTGATCATATTCAGACGAACTACATGATTAACCCGGATAATAATGAACCGGTACTTTATGTGGGTAAAAAGATAGTTTTACGCGATGCCAGTTTTGAACCTGTCGATGCTCCACCTTCTCTACGTGGCTACCTGATGATCACTGCCAATCTCGATTTTCTACAGTCTCAGCTCGATAAACAAACTATTGGCAAAAGTGGTTACTTTTTCGTAACCGATGCCGCGGGCAAGGTTTTTTTGTCACCCAAAAGCGCTTCAGTCAGTCAATTTAAACCGGATTTATTTCATCAGTTAGAAAAGGCCATGCCGGAAAAGCGTATCCTTAAAGTTAACTACAATAATCAACCGGTTTATGTGCTCGGAAGTAAGTTACATGCAGACTTGCGTTTATTTGCAATTTTACCGGAAGCAGATGTGATCGCTGACAGTCTTGCATTGCGCCAGATTATAATGACTATTACCTTGTTGACTATTTTCTTTGCTGGGACATTAATTTTTTATGTCATTAACCGTATCTTGATCAAGCCGATCCAGAAGTTGGGTAAAATCGCATATGAAATTGGATCAGGTCATTTTGATGCCTCTACCGGCATTCGTAGCCTTGATGAAATTGGCGAGCTCGCTCATTCATTCGAGGAGATGGGAAGAAATCTGCAGGTTTCTCAGGATCAAATCAATTATCTTGCCTACCATGATGCACTCACGGGCCTTCCTAATCGACGGATGTTGAAAGAATATCTGCAACGGGCACTCGCGTATGCTGATCGCCAGCATGAAAAGCTGGCGATATTATTTCTGGATCTTGATAATTTCAAGAAAGTAAATGATTCAATGGGGCATCAGGCAGGAGATAAATTACTCAAGGAGCTATCAACACGGCTAACCGATTGTATGCGTATGCAGGATCAGTTAATGCGTGGGGATGATCCGTTGCAGCATAGTGCCATGCCCCGCGAAACACTTGCCCGAGTGGGTGGCGATGAATTTTTATTGCTATTGCCCGGTATCAAGGATCCCAATAGTGTCGCAAAAATTTCACAGCGTTTACTCGACAAACTGATAGAGCCCATCACTGTTAACAAAAATGAGTTTTTTGTCAGTTGCAGTATCGGTATCAGTTTATATCCTGATGATGGTGAAGATGTCGAGTCTTTGATTAAAAATGCAGATATTGCCATGTATCATGCCAAGAAACTGGGGCGTAATAATTTTCAGTATTTCAATGAGTCAATGAATATGGTGGCGGTTGAACGCATTGCCATGGAAAATGCTTTACGTAAAGCAATCAATAATAAGGAGTTTGTACTCTATTATCAGCCCAAGATAGATATCAGGTCTGGCGAATTCACCGGTGCCGAGGCACTGATACGCTGGCAACATCCAGAGCATGGCCTGGTACCACCGAATAAATTTATCCCTATCGCGGAAGAATCAGGTTTGATAGTACCCATGGGCGAGTGGATTATTGATGAAGCGACCCGGCAATTGTGTTGTTGGCATAAAGAGGGTATTGAAATCACCTTGTCTATTAACATTTCTACCGTGCAATTGAATAAGCAGAACGTTGCTGAAGTCATCAGGCATTCAATAGAGAAGAATAAGTGCCCGGCTGATTTCCTTGAGATTGAGCTGACCGAAACCAGTATTATGGACGCTCATGAGCAGGCGGCCAGTATGCTTAATGATATCAAATCACTGGGTGTGCAAGTATCCATGGATGATTTCGGCGTTGGCTACTCATCCTTTAGTTACCTGCGAAATCTACCTATTGATATACTCAAAATTGATCGTAGTTTTGTACGTGATATCACCACAGATCAGAATGATGCGGCTATTATTTCAGCTATCATTGCTATGGCGCACACTCTGGATCTAAAGGTCGTTGCGGAAGGTGTTGAAACATTGGAGCAGTTACATTTTTTACATGAGCAACAATGCGATATTGCCCAGGGTTATCTGATTAGTCGACCATTGCCGGCCAATGAGTTCAGACAGTTTATAGTGAATCGTAAAAAACCGGGTTTGTTTAACATGGATGCCATGATAGGAACGCACGCATCCTCGTAAGCTGATCGGTCTTAATGCGAGAATAGTTTTGGATACTAATCTAACCCGGTCGGTTGAGCTTGCTCATGATTGTTTTCCCTGTATTTTCAATAAGGTTGCACACTTCCTGCAACATTCACCTTATTTGTGTAAAAAATAATCAATCTTCGATGTAAAAAAACAGAAGCATGGGCATACCGTTTTTTTATGCCCCTAAAAATACAGTAAGTCACTGTTTATAAATGCAATATTATAAATCACTAACTTGACAGAAGTTGACGAATTAGCCTAGACTGCATCGCATAATTAAATATCTGGACAACAAGCCAGAATATAACGATAAAAATGCATACCCGAGGAATATTGCTTGGCTTTCATCGGGTCCTAGAGGAGTGTGAGTGCTGATGCTGGAGAATTATCTACCGATTCTTGTGTTTATTGGTATTGGTATCCTGTTTGGTATCGGGCCTATTCTGGCCGGGGCTATTTTGGCTCCACACAAGCCCAATAGTGAAAAGCTTTCCCCCTATGAGTGCGGCTTTGAAGCCTTTGAGGATTCCCGCGCGACTTTCGATGTGCGCTATTACCTGGTAGCCATTCTATTTATATTGTTTGATCTGGAAATTGCCTTTATGTTTCCCTGGGCTGTGGTGCTCGATCAACTGGGCTGGTATGGTTTTATTTCCATGACAGTCTTTCTCGGTATTCTGGTGATCGGTTTTATTTACGAGTGGAAGAAAGGGGCGCTGGAATGGGAATAGAGGGCGTATTCGAAAAAGGTTTTGTTACCACTTCAGCCGATAAGCTCATTAACTGGGCACGTACTGGCTCCATGTGGCCGATGACGTTTGGTCTGGCCTGTTGTGCGGTCGAGATGATGCAGGCAGGTGCGTCACGTTATGACCTGGACCGGTTTGGTATTTTGTTTCGACCCAGCCCGAGGCAATCCGATGTGATGATTGTTGCCGGTACGCTTTGTAACAAGATGGCACCGGCCTTACGCAAGGTGTATGAGCAGATGCCTGAGCCGCGCTGGGTTATTTCCATGGGTTCCTGCGCTAATGGTGGCGGTTATTACCATTACTCCTATTCTGTTGTTCGTGGCTGTGATCGCATTGTTCCAGTTGATATATACGTACCCGGTTGCCCGCCAACGGCTGAGGCATTGCTGTATGGCATTATCCAGCTGCAGAATAAAATTAAACGAACCAATACCATCGCACGTTCATAATCAAAGACTAGAGAAATATTGATATGGCAGATACGCAAACACTTGCAGCGCGCTTGAAAGACAGGTTTCCAGAAACCCTGATCAGCTGCACGGTGGACCTGGCAGAAGTAACAATTGAGATAGCGCCTGCAGACCTTACCGAGGTTTGCCTGTCACTGAAAAATGAGCCGGATTTCAGGTTCGAAATTTTGATGGATTGCTGTGGTGTGGATTATTCAGCTTATGGCCTAACCGAATGGGAAACGGACAGTACCACGGATACCGGTTTCAGTCGTGGTGTTAACGAGGCTACTCTGGGTGCCAGCCTGACGAACAGCAAAAATGCTGAGTTACCGCGTTTTGCCGTGGTGTATCATTTGATGTCCATTGCCAACAACCAGCGTTTACGTGTTCGTAGTCATCCTCAGAGTAGTGAGTTTCCTGTCATCGATTCGGTGCACGCAATATGGAGTGGAGTAGACTGGTTTGAGCGTGAAGCGTTTGATCTGTTTGGCATCGTATTTGAAGGCCATCCTGATTTACGCCGTATTCTGTCTGACTATGGATTTATCGGTCATCCATTCCGTAAGGATTATCCATTGAGTGGTCATGTAGAAATGCGTTATGACGCCGACAAGGGTCGGGTTATTTACCAGCCAGTGTCAATAGAGCCCAGGGTTCTTGTGCCCAGGGTAATCCGTCATGATCATCGCTATGAAGATGATCAGAAAGGTGAGGAGTCATCGAATGCCTGAATTACGTAATATGACACTCAACTTCGGCCCTCAGCATCCTGCGGCACATGGTGTTTTGCGTTTGATTCTGGAAATGAATGGTGAGGTGATTGAACGGGCTGATCCGCATATTGGTTTGTTGCACCGTGCCACAGAAAAACTGGCAGAGAGCAAGCCGTATAACCAAAGCATTGGCTATATGGACCGGCTCGACTATGTATCGATGATGTGTAATGAACATGCTTATGTCATGTCGATTGAAAAATTGCTGGAAATAGAAGTGCCCATTCGAGCGCAATATATTCGTGTGATGTTCGATGAAATTACCCGCATCCTCAATCACCTGTTATGGATTGGTGCACATGGCCTGGATGTCGGTGCCATGACCATGTTTCTGTATGCTTTTCGCGAGCGTGAAGACCTGATGGATGTCTATGAAGCCGTTTCAGGTGCGCGTTTGCATGCGACTTATTATCGCCCGGGAGGTGTTAATCGGGATTTGCCGGACAGCATGCCGAAGTACGAAGCCAACCAATGGCGTACTGAAAAGGACACACATCGCCTGAATGAGAACCGCAATGGTTCACTACTGGATTTTGTTGAGGATTTCACTAAACGTTTTCCTGGATATGTGGATGAATATGAAACCTTGTTAACCGATAACCGTATCTGGAAGCAACGTAC
>Ga0316205_10001619_pt1 | contig 27180 bp, 25 predicted proteins | sample 3monthpyrite_MG_FD_204941 | JGI IMG/M metagenome (GOLD analysis project Ga0316205, IMG submission 204941) | Microbial mat bacterial communities from mineral coupon in-situ incubated in ocean water Damariscotta River, Maine, United States -... | ecosystem: Environmental > Aquatic > Marine >... | reverse complement strand
CACCGGGCACAACCCGGTCGCCTGCTTCAGCGCGGCAAGGTCCAGCACACCGCGCCGATCGCCAAAGCGCCGGTCCACCTCTTGCAGCGCCACCAGATCGGCGCCGATCTCTCGGATCACCGAGATCGTGCGGTGCGGATCGCGCCGGTAGTCGCTGCCGACCGCCTTGTGGATATTGTAGGAGCCGACGATCAGGGACTCGGGTTGGGGCATCGGGGAAGTTCCGGGCAAGGGCTGTGGGACGTTCTTGACATATGGGTGCAGCGACGCGCCTCGGCAATGGCTCTTTCGGGGGCAAACCGGCGCCTCGGGCGGCGTTTGTGGGCAGGCACCCACATCCCTGGGATGTGGGTGCCGCCATCCCGGGCCAGGCGGGGGAAAAGAGCCGTGGCGATCGCCCCGGGCCAGGCCGCGGTGCTGCGCCGGATCGCCCGGCACGGGCGCGCGGGGTTCTATGAGGGCGCGGTTGCGCGCGACATGATCGACAGCCGGCGCGAGGTCGGCGGCACCCACGGGCTGGAAGATCTGGCCGCCGTGGCCAGCACCTAGTCCGAGCCGGTGGCCAGCCCCAACCGCGAGGTCGAACTGGTCGAACACGCGCCCAACGGGCCGGGCGCCACGTCGAATCTGCTGATGAACATCCTGGCGCGGTTCGATATCGCGGCGCTGGACCCGTTGGGTGCAGAACGCGCGCATCTGCAGGCCGAGGCCACGCGCCTGGCCTTTGATGCCCGCGACCGGTTCCTGGACGATGCCGACAGCACGACGCGGCTGGCGCATATGCTGGACCCGCAAACCGCCGCCCGGCTGGCCGCGCTGATCGACCCCGAGCGCGCGCACGCCCGGGTCGCCCCCCGGACCGAGGCGATCCACCGCGATACGGTCACCCTGACCGTGGTCGACCGCGATCGCATGGCCGTGTCGCTGATCTATTCGATATATCACAGCTTTGGCGCGCGGCTGGCCTCGCGGAAGTTCGGTATCGCGTTTGACAACCGGGGCGCGGGGTTCACGCTGGAGGCAGGCCACCCCAATGAGGCCGCGGGCAGCAAGCGACCGATGCATACGATCATTCCCGGCATGGTCAGGCAAGGCGGGCGGGTGTTGATGCCGTTTGGCGTGATGGGCGGCGCCTATCAGCCCTGCGGACACGCGCGGCTGGTCAGTAACATGGTGGATTTCGGCATGGACCCGCAGCAGGTGATCGACGCGCCGCGCGCCTTCGCCGGGCTGTTTTCCGGGCGCGACGGGATGGCCCTGGAAACCGGGTATGACGGCACCGTGCATCAGGCGCTTGCCGCCAGGGGCCACGCCGTGCGCTGGTCGGACGAGCCGCTGGGCGGCGCGCAGGCCATCGTGCTGGATCCCTCGGGTGTGCTGATCGGCGCGTCGGATCGGCGCAAGGACGGCATCGCGCTGGGATACTGATGGACGGCGCGGGGCAAGCGGCTTCGAAGCCGCTTGGGCACCGGTCCCACCGATGTGCCCGGCGGCTTGGGGCCGGGATCATGCCTTCTGGCCGACGGGCGCTTCGCCCGAACCGGGCGCCCAAGGCGTTTCGAAACGCCTTGCCCGCGCGCCGTCTGCCTAGACCTCCAGCGCCTTGCCCAGCCGGGGCAGCCCCGCGCGCTTCATGGCGTTTCGCCGCCTGCGCCCGGTCAGCCCGGGCCAGACCCGCGCCACCTGCGCCTCGACCAGGGCGCCATGTGCCAGCCAAGACGTCAGGGCAAAATCATCCGGCGCCACAACCCGAATTCCCAGCGGTTCGACGGCACGGCGGGGGAAATCGCGCAGGTTCAGCGTCAGCAGGATCTCGGCCCCGCCCGCCTGCGCAGCCGCCAGGACATGCCGGTCGGCGCTATCCGGCAGGTCCAGCAGCGTGGGCTCGCCCGGTGGCGCGACCCCGTCGGGCCAGCGCCGCGCCATACGCGCCAGCGCCTCGGGCGCGCCGCCCTGCCCGCGCCGTGCCGTGACATGCATCCACTCCGCCGCAACCCCCTGCGACCAGAGCGGTTGATAAACTCCCGCGTCGGCCAGCCCCAGCAGAAAATCCCGCAGGATCGGCGGATAAAGCACGCAGGTGTCCAGAAAGACCTTAGCCATCAAGCCGATACGTCAGTGCCTTCAGATAACCGCTCTCCGCCAGTTGCGGCAGCATCGGATGGTCGGGGCCAGCGAACCCGGTCTGGATCAATTGCGCCTGCCGCTGCCCGCGCCCGATCCCGCGTGTGCTCGACGCGCGAAACTGCGCCAGATCCGCCGCATGCGAGCACGAGCACAACACCAGATACCCCCCCGGCGCCACTAGCGGCGCGGCCAGTTTGGCGATGCGCTCATAAGCGCGCAGCCCGGCTTCCAGCGCCTTGCGATGCGGTGCGAAGGCCGGCGGATCGCAAACCACCAGATCGAAGCGCGCGCCGTCCGCGCCCAGGGCCTCCATTGCCTCGAACGCGTCGGCCTGCCGGGTTTCGAACCGGGCGCCCACGCCCATCGCCGCAGCGCCCTGCTCGGCCAGCGCCAGCGCCGGCTCCGACCCGTCCACCGCAAGCGCCTGCGACGCGCCGGCGGCCAGGGCCGCCAGGGCGAAGCCGCCGACATGGCTGAACACATCCAGCACCCGGCCCTGCCCGGCCAGACGCGCGGCAAAGGCATGGTTGTCGCGCTGATCGAAATACAACCCGGTCTTCTGCCCGCCCATCAGATCGGCCATGTAGAGCGCGCCATTCATCGGCACGCGCACCGGCCCGTCCAGCCCGCCCCGCAGCAGCAGCGTTTCCTCGGCCAGACCCTCCAGCGCGCGCGCCCGGCCCGATCCGTTCTTGACCACGCTCGTCACCCCGGTCACCGCCATCAGTGCCTCGACCAGCGCGGGCAGCAGCCCCTCGGCCCAGGCCGCGTTCGGCTGGATCACGGCAACATCGCCGAACCGGTCGATGATCACCCCGGGCAGCCCGTCGGCCTCGGCATGGACAAGCCGGTAGAACGGCTGATCATAGAGCCGCTCACGCAGCGCCAGTGCATGCGACAGCCGCGCCTTGAACCAGCCGATATCGATTCGCGCGCCGGGGTCCCGGTCCAGCATGCGCGCGGTGATCCGGGAATTGGGGTTGACCGTAACCAGCCCCATCTCGCGCCGCTCGGAATCCTCCAGCACGGCCAGGGTGCCCGGTTCCAGCGCCTTGCTGCGCCGGTCGAGGACCAGTTCGTCCGAATAGACCCAGGGAAAGCCGTGCCGGATGGCGCGGGCCTCGGCCTTGGGGCGCAGGCGCACGATGGGTCTGGATATGGCGTCGGGTTGCATGGGCGGTTCCTTGGCTGCGGCTCCCCCAGATACCCCGCGCATCCGCGCCGCGAAAGGCCAAACCGCGACCGCCCCGCACCGGAATTCCGGGCGGGGCGGTCGCGCTGCCGTTGCAGCTGGAATTCGGTTCGGCCAGGCGGGCCAGAGATTTCAGGTCGATTGGGCCGCGTTCGCACGGGTCAGACGCGCGGTGATGGCGCGCCGCAAGGCGCCGAACATTTCGGCCAGGGCACGGGCCTGCATGGCACGCGCTTCGCGCTCAATCTCCAGGGGATCCAGTTGAGTGAATTCATTCGAATTGTAGGTCATGTCTTGGTGTTCCATGTCGTGTTGGGTCCGGGGCGTTGCCCTCGGCGATGACCAGCACCTATGCCCTGGCGCGACAAAGTTGTAGGCGTGATCGGGCAGTTCCGCCTTGCACCAGGCGCAAGGCTCCTCGCAGACTCGGGGATGTTCCCGGCAGCGCAAGTCTTGCACCGTTAGCGGTAACAGGCTATAGCGCGCACACCTGACCTCGAAAGCCGGATCCATGCCCCAGATCGACCCCCGCATCGCCGCCGTCACCCAGCGCATCACCGACCGCTCACGCGATACGCGCGGCGCCTATCTCGCGCAGATGGAGCGCGCCATCAGCCAGGGCCCGGCGCGCGCGCATCTTTCGTGCTCGAACGCGGCCCATGCCTATGCCGCGATGGGCGCCGACAAGGATACGCTGGCCGCCGACCGGGCGCCCAATCTGGGCATCGTCACCGCCTATAACGACATGCTGTCCGCCCATCAGCCGTTCGAGCGTTTCCCCGACCTGATCCGCGACGCGGCCCGCGAAGCCGGGGCCACGGCGCAGGTGGCCGGGGGTGTGCCGGCGATGTGCGACGGGGTCACGCAGGGCCGCGCGGGGATGGAATTGTCGCTGATGTCGCGCGACGCCATCGCGCTGGCGGCGGGCGTGGCGCTGTCGCATGATTGTTTTGACGCGGCGCTCTGGTTGGGGGTCTGCGACAAGATCGTGCCGGGCCTGGTCATCGCCGCGGCGGCCTTTGGCCATGTGCCCGCCGTTTTCGTGCCGGCGGGGCCAATGCCCTCGGGCCTGCCTAATGACGAAAAAGCCAAGGTGCGCCAGGCCTTCGCGCAAGGCGACGCCACGCGTGAAGACCTGATGCAGGCGGAAATGGCCGCCTATCACGGGCCAGGAACCTGCACCTTCTACGGCACGGCGAACACCAACCAGATGCTGATGGAATTCATGGGACTGCACCTGCCCGGCGCATCCTTCGTCAACCCGGGCACGCCGCTGCGCGACGCCCTGACCCGCGCCGCCGTGGCGCGCGCCGCGCAAATCACCGCGCTGGGCGATGATCCGCGCCCGGCGGGCCGCATCCTGGATGAAAAGGCCTTCGTCAACGGGATGGTCGGGCTGATGGCCACCGGCGGCTCCACCAATCTGGTGCTGCACCTGCCCGCCATGGCCCGCGCCGCCGGGATCATCCTCGATCTCCAGGATTTCGAAGACATCGCCCAGGCGGTGCCGCTGATGGCCAAGGTCTATCCCAACGGTCTGGCCGATGTGAACCATTTCCACGCCGCGGGCGGACTGGGTTATCTGATCGGTCAGCTTCTGCAGGCCGGCCTGCTGCACGAGGATGTCGAAACGATCGCCGGCACCGGCCTGTCGCGCTACACGCGCGAACCCCGGCTGAACGGCGACGCGCTGACCTGGGTCGATGGCCCGACCACCAGCCTCAACAACAAGATCCTGCGTCCGGTCGCGGATCCGTTCCAGCCCCATGGCGGGCTGACCCAGCTGCGCGGCAATCTCGGTTGCGCGGTCATCAAGACCTCGGCCGTCGATCCCGCGCACCACGTCATCGACGCCCCGGCGCGGGTGTTTTCGGACCAGGAGCAGGTCAAGACCGCCTTCCGCGCGGGCGAATTCACCACCGACACCATCGTCGTCGTGCGCTTCCAGGGCCCGCGCGCCAATGGCATGCCGGAATTGCACAGCCTGACGCCCATCCTGGCGGTGCTTCAGGACCGCGGCCTGAAAGTCGCGCTGGTCACTGACGGGCGCATGTCCGGCGCCTCGGGCAAGGTGCCTGCCGCCATCCATGTCGCACCCGAGGCCGCGGCGGGCGGCCCCATCGCCCGCATCCGGAACGGCGACCGTCTTCGCCTCGATGCCACGGCGGGCACGCTGACCGTGTTGGCCGACGATTTCGACACCCGCATACCGGTCCAGGCGGATCTGGGCGCCAACGACCGGGGCTGCGGCCGCGAGCTTTTCGCAAAACTGCGCGGCACCGCCACCAACGCCAATCACGGAGCGTCGATCCTGTTCTGAGCCAAAGACACTCGCAGACATCATCTTGCCAAAAATACTCCGCCGGGATCCTCAAGGGGGATCGCATCCCCCTTGAGCGGCGTGTGGGGCCGCCCCCACCGGCGCGTTGAAGGGGCACCCGCCTCTGAAACGCGCCGCCTCGCCAACGCCGGCGGCAACACGGCGCCTCACCCCAACTCCGCCTTCACCCCAATCCAGGCGTGTAGCGGCGCTCCAGCCAGCGGAACCCTAGCGTGATGATCCCGGCGATCGCCATGTAGATCACCGCCAGCAGCAGCAGCGGTTCGTAGATGATGAACGTGTCCTGGCGCACACGCCCGGCAACCGCGTAGATCTCGATCACCGTGATCGTCGCCACCAGCGGTGTGGCCTTCAGTTGCAGGATGGTCTCGCCGCCCAGCGTCGGCAGCGCCCGCGCCAGCGCCTGCGGCAGCCAGATGCGGCGCAGCACCGCCCAGCGGCTCAGCCCATAGGCGCGCGCGGCTTCCAACTGCCCGTGCGGCACCGATTTGAACGCACCGCGCATCACCTCGCCCTCGTATCCCGCGTAGCTCAGGCTCAGTGCCATCAGCGCATAAGGCCAGGCCTGCCGCAGATAGGGCCACAATTCGGATGCGCGGATCCAGGGGTATTGCGGAAACAGACTGCCCAGGCCGAAATAGATCAGCCAGATCTGCAACAGCAGCGGCGTGCCCCGGATGATCGTGCAGAACCAGCGCGCCGGCGCGGCCAGAAGTCGCGGACCGGCGGCCTGCGCCAGCCCCAGCGGCACGGCCAGCGTGAAGCCGATCAGCACCGACAGCGCCATCAGCCACAGCGTGCGCCAGATGCCTTCGACGCCCAGTTGCCAATAGCGCGGGATCCAGTCCCAGCGCAGGCTCAGCGCCGCCCAAAGGACCAGTCCCAGGGCGACAAGAAGCAGCATGATCCTGTGCGGTTTGACCCAGCCGCGCATCAGCTCCGCGCCCCCGCCTGGCCACGCCTGAACCGCGTTTCAATCCAGCCGAACACCCGGCCCGACACCAGCGTCATGATCAGATAAAGCGCCCCCGCAGCCAGGAAAAAGGTGAAATAGGCGCGCGTCGATCCCGCCGCCTGCCGGGTTTCCAGCGTCAGTTCCGAAAAGCCGACGATCGCCAGCAGCGCGGTGTCCTTGGTGGCGATCAGCCACAGGTTCGACAGGCCCGGCAGCGCCAGCGGCAGCATCGCCGGAAAGGTCACGCGCCGGAAGGTCTGGAACCGCGTCATGCCGTAAGCGCGCGCGGCCTCGATCTGGCCTGTCGGCACCGCCTGGATAGCGCCGCGCAGCACCTCGGTGGCATAGGCCCCCTGCACCACCCCCAGAACGCCGATCCCGGCGGCCAGGCCGGAAATCTCGACCGGCCGGTAGCCCAGGGCGCGCAGCGCCTGGTTCAGAAGATCGGTGCCCGCGTAATACAGGATCAGGATCAGGACCAGCTCGGGCACCGCGCGCACGACGGTGGTGTAGACCGCCATCAGGTCACGGGTCACCGGGCCGCCCGACAGCTTGCCAAGCGCCCCGCCGATGCCGATCACGCAGCCCAGGAAGAAGGCGCCAAGCGCGATGATCAGCGAATTGACCGCGCCGCGCACAAGATTGCCGCCCCAACCCGGAGGTTCGAGCGACAACAACGTGACCGAGGCCTCAAGCCCCGGCCACCATTGGTATATCCAGTCCAACACCGGTCGGCGCCGGCCTTAGCTGCCGTAGATCGACGTTTCGAAATAGCGCGCCGTGATCTCGTCATAGGTGCCGTTCGCCACAATGGTGGCGATGCCCCGGTTCAGCGCGGCGCGCAGCTCGTCATCGCCCTTGCGGACACCGGCGCCGACGCCGCGGCCCAGGATCGAGACGTCATTGGCCACGGTTCCCTTGACCTCGCAGCAGGCCGCGCCCGCCTCGGTCGCCAGGAAATCGGCCAGCGCCAGCGCATCGGCCTGGGTCGCATCGATCCGGCCCGAGGCCAGATCCTGGTTGGCTTCGTCCTGCGTCTGATAGGTGCGCAATTCACTGCCGGCCTCGAAATAGGTCTGGGCATAGGCCTGGTGGATGGTCGACACCTGAACGCCGATCACCATGCCGGCCAGCCCCTCGGGCGTGGCATCCATCTGCATGTCGCGCTGACCGACGATCACGGTCGGGGTGTTGTAATAGGGGTCCGAGAAATCGATGGTCTGCAAACGGTCCTCGGTGATCGACATCGACGACATGATGGTATCGATCCGGCCGGATACCAGCGCCGGGATGATCCCATCCCACGCGGTGGGCGTCAGTTCGCATTCCAGGTCCGCGGCGGCGCACACGGCGTCGATGATCTCGATCTCCCAGCCGACCCAGTTGCCGGCCGCATCGGGGGTCGAAAACGGCGGATAGGGTTCGGCGGCCACGCCGACGCGCACGGTTTGTGCCTGCACGGCGCCGGCCATCAGCGCCAGCGCCGCGGCGCCCGAAAGAAATAGCTTTTTCATGTCTCTCACTCCTGTTGAACGGGCGGTCTGCGCCACCCGGGCGGGTGCAGCCTATGCCCAGAATTTCCGGTTTGCACGTCTTTCTTTTCGCTTGCGAGCACTGGATTGCGCGGTAATTATGCAAACGTATAATTTCAAACCGGAAAAATCCCCATGTCTTACGGCCCCGAAGACCGCGCCCTGCCCCTGTCCCGCGTCATCATGCGTCAACCCGGGCCGGCGCTGGCCAAGGCTGACGCGACGGAATGGCATTATGGCCCTCAATTCGACCCCGCTCGCGCGCAGGCGCAGCACACTGCGCTGGCGCGGATCGTCGCTGATTCGGGGGCCGAGGTTCACTGGATCCCCGCCCGCGATGACGGGCTGGCCGATGCGATGTTTGTCCAGGATCCGTCCTTCGTAACGCGCGCGGGCGCGGTGATCCTGAACATGGGCAAACCGCTGCGCCGGGCCGAGCCCGCGTTGCATGTCGCCGCCTATGCCGCGCTGGGCGTGCCGGTTCTGGGCCAGCTTACCGGTGAGGCCACCGTCGAATCCGGCGATTGCGTCTGGATCGACCCCGACACCCTGGCCATCGGACGCGGGGCGCGCTCCAATCAGGCGGGGATCGATGCCGTGGCGGCGCTGCTGGCGCCGCAGGGGCAACGGGTTGTCGGCTATGACCTGCCCTATTGGACCGGTCCCGACGCCTGCCTGCACCTGATGTCGCTGATCTCGCCGATCGCGCCGAAAATGGCTCTGATCCACGCGCCCTTGATGCCCTATGCGCTGTGGGCCGACCTGCGCGCGCGCGGCTGGACGCTGCTGCACGCCCCTGAGGAGGAATTCGCCGACTCGAACGGTCTGAGCCTGAACGTGCTGATGCTTTCGGCGCGCAATGTGGTGATGGTCGACGGCTTTCCCAGAACGCGCGCGCTGATGGAGGCCCACGGCTGCACCGTTCAGGTGTTCGCAGGGGACGCGCTGTGCATCGCCTGCGAAGGCGGCCCCACATGCCTGACGCGCCCTGTGTTGCGCGCATGACGCCGCGCCGCGCCTTCACCCGCGAAGGCGAAGAGGCCCGGCGCGCCGCGCTGATCGCCGCCACGCTGGACCTGATCGCCGAGGGCGGCCCGCAAGCCGCCACGGTGCGCGCCATCGCGCTGCGCGCGGGGGTGACGCAGGGGCTGATCCGGCACTATTTCGCCTCCAAGGAGGAATTGACCGCCGCCGCCCACGAGGCCCTGATGACCGAATTGACCGAGGCCAGCGCGGCGCGGCTGGATCAAATGTCAGACACCCACGCGGGGCGGCTGGCCAAGTTTGTCGCGGATGCCGTGTCGCCCCCGGTCACCGCGCCGCGCGCCGTCTCGCTCTGGGCTGCGTCGATGCACCTGGTTGCCCGCGATCCGCATATGCGCGCGGTGCACGAGGCGACCTATCTGGCGTTTCGTGACCGGCTGGAACGGCTGATCCGCGACGCGCTGGCAGAGGCCGGGCGCTTTACCGGGGACAGCCGCGATCTGGCGATCGCCGCCAACGCCCTGCTGGACGGGCTGTGGATCGAAGCGGGCGCGCTGCCCGAGCTCTTCAGTCCAAAGCAGCTAAAATCAATTGCAATCAAGGCACTCTCGCGCCTTCTTCAGATAAGCTTGCCCGAGGTCTGACCATGGAATACGCCGCCGTCACCACTGCCCTCGCTGGTCTGGGCTCGGACAAATGGGTGCTCAACGCAGCCGCGCAACGCCGCAAGGCGCAGGGTCGCCAGATTCTGAACCTGACCATCGGCGAACCTGATGTTCCGACCCCGCCCGACCTGATCGACAAGGCCTGCCAGGCGATGCGCGCGGGGCGCACGGGCTATTCCAACGGCCGGGGCGAGGAGACGCTGCTGGCGGCGCTGTCGGCACGCTACACGCGCTGCCTGGGGCGCGCCATCGCCAGCGACAGGTTCCTGTGCCTGCCGGGCACGCAAACCGCGCTGTATCTGGTGTTCCGCGCCCTGTGCGATCCGGATTGCGAAGTGATCGTCGGCGACCCGATGTATGCCACCTACGAGGGGCTGATCCGCGCATCGGGCGCGGTGCCGGTGCCGGTTCCCCTGGCGCCCGAGCACGGATTTCGCCTGCAACCGCAAGCCGTGCGCGCCGCCATAACCCCCCGGACCCGCGCGATCTTCCTGAACACCCCGCACAATCCGACCGGCGCCATCCTGCGCCCCGAGGATCTGCGCGCGCTGGGCGCCCTGGCGGCCGCGCATGATCTGTGGATCGTCTCGGACGAGGTCTATGCCGATCTGACCCATGATCAGCGCGCCTTCACCTCGGCGCTGGCGGACCCGGCATTCGAGGACCGCACGATCCTCGCCGCTTCGATCTCGAAAAGCCACGCCGCGCCGGGGTTCCGTTCCGGCTGGGTGGTCGGCCCGGCAGCGTTCTGCGCGCGCGCCCTGCCGCTGTCGGAAACCATGTTGTTCGGCTCTCAGCCCTTCATCGCCGACATGACCGCGCAGGCGCTCGGCGCCCCTCCCAGCCTGGCGCGCGGCATGGCCGACCGAATGGCCAACCGGGCCCGCATCATCCGGGACGCGCTGGACGGCGTGGCAGGCCTGAAGGTCAGCCGGCCCGAAGCCGGAATGTTCGCGCTGATCGATATTCGCAACTTGTCCAATGATTCCTTGCAATTCGCCCTGGATCTATTGGAAAAGACAGATGTCGCGGTGATGCCGGGCGCCTCTTTCGGGACGGCCCTGGAAGGGTGGCTGCGCGTCGCCCTCAACGCGTCGGATGCCGAAACCAGTGACGCCTGTGCGCGTATCCGTTCTTTTGTTGAAGGCCAGACTACATGACGCAAGATCACATGAAGAGTGTCGCGCAAACCCTTGTAGATTGGCTGAAATCCATGGGGGTCGATGTCATGTTCGGCATCCCCGGCGTGCACACGATCGAACTGTATCGCGCGTTGCCCGGGTCTGGCATCCGCCATGTCACGCCGCGCCATGAAGCCGGCGCGGGCTTCATGGCCGATGGCTATGCGCGGGCTTCGGGGCGGTTCGGGGTGGCGCTGGTGATCACCGGGCCCGGCGTGACCAACATTCTGACCCCGATGGCGCAGGCGCGCGCCGACAGTGTGCCGATGCTGGTCATCTCGGGCGTCAATCAGCGTGAAACGCTGGGGCGCGGGTTGGGTTATCTGCATGAGCTGCCCGATCAGCGCGCCCTGACCCGCGTTCTGGGGCCGGCCCTGCATCTGGAAGATCCAAAGGCGCTTCCCGGCCTTCTGGCGCAGGCTGGACGGGCCTTGACCTCGGGCCGGGGCGGCCCCGTGCATCTGCAGATCCCGCTGGATCTGATGGCCAGCCCCGCGCCGCCGGCCACGGCACCGGCCGCCCCGGCCCCCGGCTTGCCGGACCCGGCGAAGGCCCTGGGCCGGATCCGCATGGCCAAGCGCCCGGTGATCCTGGCCGGCGGCGGATGCCGCAAGGCCGGGGCCGAATTGCAGGCCCTGGCCGAGGCGATGGGCGCGCCGGTGGTGCTGACCGCCAACGCGCGCGGCCTGATGCACAGCCATCCGCTGGCCGTGCCCGCCAGCCCCAGCCTGAACGCGGTGCGCGCCCTGGTGCACGGCGCCGATCTGGTGCTGGTCGCCGGGTCTGAAATGGGGCCGACGGATTACGACATGTATGGGACCGGCCCGTTCGAGGTCGCGCAGCAAAGGCTGATCCGCGTCGATATCGACGGCGCGCAGCTGGCGCGGCACAACGCGGCGCTGACCCTTCAGGCGGATGTGGCCGCGCTGTTGCCCAAGCTTCACCCCCCGCGCATGGCCGAAAAGGGTGCCGAGCGCGCCGCGCAAGCCCGCGCCGATGCCCGGGCAGAGCTGACACCGGCCTATCAGGCCGAAGTGTCGCTGCTCGACGCGTTGCGCGACGCGGTTCCCGGCGCAATCATGGTGGGGGATTCCACGCAGACCGTCTATGCCGGCAACCTTTGTTACAGCCATGACCTGCCCGGCGGCTGGTTCAACGCGGCCACCGGCTACGGCGCCCTGGGCTTTGCCATGGGCGCCGCCGTCGGCGCCGCCCTGGCGCGGCCGGAACGGCGCGTCCTTTGCCTGGTCGGAGATGGCGGGTTGATGTTCCACCCCGGCGAGTTGCGCACGGCGTTGGACGAAGAACTGGACATCACCTTCATCGTTTTCAACAACCACGGCTACGGCGAAATCGCCCAGTCGATGATCGACGCGAACACCGAGGTCCTGGGCTGCACCCCGACCGCGCCGGATTTCGACACGCTGGCCAAGGCATCCGGGCTGCGCTACGACATTTGCAGCGAAACCGAGCTTCCGGCGCTGGTTGCCAGTGGACAAGGTCCACGGGTGATCGAGGTGGAACGGAAAAAGGTTCAGGATTTCAAGTAGGTCATGCAGGGACTAAATGTCTGGCAAATGTATGTCTGACATTTTTCGCCTTGGACGATCTTGTGCCCGGATTTTCATGCACCACAAAATGCACCGCCCCGGCGATCACTCGTCGGGGCGGTGCAATGTCATATTTTCAACCCGGTTCAGCCGACCGACGAAGCGCTTTGCGCCTTGGCGTCGGTATAGATCAAGAGCGGATGCGCCCCCGAGGCAACCGCCTCTTCGTTGACCACAACCTCTTCGATATTCTCCAGCCCCGGCAGGTCGAACATGGTGTCCAGCAGGATGTCCTCCATGATCGACCGCAGCCCGCGCGCACCGGTCTTGCGCTCGATCGCGCGGCGGGCAATGGCGCGCAGGGCGTCCTCGGTAAAGGTCAGTTGCGCGCCTTCGATTTCGAACAGGCGCTGATACTGCTTGACCAGCGCATTCTTGGGCTCGGACAGGATCGTCACCAGCGCATCCTCGTCCAGGTCGGTCAGCGTGGCGATAACCGGCAGCCGGCCGACAAATTCCGGGATCAGGCCAAACTTCAACAGGTCTTCGGGCTCCAGCGATTTCAGGCTGTCACCGATGGTCTGCTTGCTTTCGTCCTTGACGTCCGCGCCAAAGCCGATCGCCGAGCCCTTGTTGCGCTGCGAGATGATCCGCTCCAGCCCGGCGAAGGCGCCGCCGCAGATGAACAGGATATTCGTGGTGTCCACCTGCAGGAATTCCTGCTGAGGATGCTTGCGCCCGCCCTGCGGCGGCACGCTGGCCACGGTGCCCTCCATCAGCTTCAAGAGCGCCTGCTGAACCCCCTCGCCCGAGACATCGCGGGTAATCGACGGGTTGTCTGACTTGCGGGTGATCTTGTCGACCTCGTCGATATAAACGATGCCGCGCTGCGCGCGTTCGACATTGTATTCCGACGATTGCAACAGCTTCAGGATGATGTTTTCCACGTCCTCGCCGACATAGCCGGCTTCCGTCAGCGTGGTCGCATCGGCCATGGTGAAGGGCACATCCAGAATACGCGCCAGCGTCTGGGCCAGCAGCGTCTTGCCGCAGCCGGTGGGGCCGATCAGCAGGATGTTGGATTTCGACAGCTCCACATCGCCGGATTTTCCGGCGCCCGAGAAGCTCAGACGCTTGTAATGGTTGTGGACCGCAACCGACAGCACACGCTTGGCGCGTTCCTGCCCGATCACATAGTCGTCCAGGACCTTGCAGATATCCAGCGGCGTGGGCACCCCATCCGCCGATTTGAAGCCAGAGCCCTTGGTCTCCTCGCGGATGATGTCCATGCACAGCTCGACACATTCATCGCAGATGAACACGGTCGGTCCCGCAATCAGTTTTCGCACCTCATGCTGGCTTTTGCCGCAAAAGGAGCAATACAACGTGGTCTTGCTGTCATTGCCAGAGGAATTGGCCATTCGACACCTCGTGCTCGGATTCCGTGGGGGCCTTCTGACGGGCCTTTGTGGCGAAGGTTAGGCCACGAGCGGGCCGGGAACAATGGCAAAATGCACCCGGCCCGCGCGCGCCCTAGCTTGCCGGCGTTTCGTCCTTGTTGCGGCTTTCGACGATCTCGTCGATCAGCCCCCAGGACTTGGCGTCCTCGGCGGTCATGAAATTGTCCCGCTCCAGCGCGTTCTCGACCTTTTTCAGGGTCTGACCGGTGTGCTTGACATAGATGTTGTTCAACCGGTCCTTCAGTTCCAGGATTTCGCGTGCATGGATCGAAATGTCCGTCGCCTGCCCCTGAAACCCGCCGGATGGCTGGTGCACCATGATCCGGCTGTTGGGCAGCGAGAAACGCATCCCCTTTTCCCCGGCGGTCAACAGCAGCGACCCCATCGACGCCGCCTGCCCCACGACCAGCGTGGACACCTTGGGCTTGATGTATTGCATCGTGTCATAAATCGACAGACCGGCCGTCACCACGCCGCCGGGGCTGTTGATATACATCGAAATTTCCTTCGACGGGTTTTCCGCCTCCAGGTGCAGCAGCTGCGCGACAATCAGCGTGGCCATGCCGTCATGCACCGGACCGGTAACAAAGATGATCCGTTCCTTCAGCAGGCGGGAAAAAATGTCATAGGCACGTTCGCCGCGGCTGGTCTGTTCGACCACCATGGGAACAAGATTCATGTAGGTTTCGATCGGATCGCGCATGCTCGGGCCTCGTTGCTGGCGGGTGGTGCCACAGTGTTAGGGGGCAAACCTTGCCACAGACTTAGCCCGCCGCTCACACCCCTGCAAGGGCAGGTCGCGCGGCTTTTTCCGGGGCGGTGATTGCGCTGGATATAAGCGCCCGCTATATCTGGCCCTAGATTGCCGTGGACAAATGGGGAATGAACGCAATAAGGTCCCCGATGAAAGCGCTTACATCGGCAGGGAGGGAACGATGAACCAGCAGCCCCGGGCAGATTTGTCTCCCAGGATCTCCGATGAGATCCGCCAAACAACCTGCTACATGTGTGCCTGCCGTTGCGGCATCAACGTGCATTTGAAGACCGCAGCGGACGGCACGCAAGAGGTCGCCTATATCGAGGGCAACCGCGATCATCCGATCAACAAGGGCGTTCTGTGCGCCAAGGGGTCGGCGGGCATCATGCAGCACCTCAGCCCGGCACGTTTGCGCAAGCCCCTGAAGCGGGTGGGCCCGCGCGGATCCGGGGAATTCAAGGAAATCAGCTGGGACGAGGCGCTGGAAACCGCCGTGTCCTGGCTCAAGCCGCTGCGCGAAACGGCGCCCGAAAAGCTGGCCTTCTTCACCGGGCGCGACCAGTCGCAAAGCCTGACAGGCTGGTGGGCGCAGGCTTACGGCACACCCAATTACGCCGCGCATGGCGGGTTTTGCAGCGTCAACATGGCCGCGGCGGGTATCTACACGATGGGCGGCGCGTTTTGGGAATTCGGCCAGCCGGATTGGGAACGCACCAAGCTGTTCATGATCTTCGGCGTGGCCGAGGACCATGACAGCAACCCGATCAAGATGGGCCTGGGCCGGCTGAAGGAACGCGGCGCGCGGATCATCGCCGTGAACCCGGTGCGCACAGGCTACAACGCGGTGGCCGATGACTGGCTGGGGGTGACACCGGGCACCGACGGGCTGTTCATCCTGTCGCTGGTGCACGAGCTGTTCAAGGCCGGCAAGATCGACCTGGACTACCTGATCCGCTACACCAATGCGCCGTATCTGGTGAACGGGACCGAGGGCGCCGAAAAGGGCCTGTTCCTGCGCGACGAGGCCGGCACGCCGCTGGTTCTGGACCGCCGCACCGGGAAACCCGCGCCGTGGAACGCCAAAGGCGTGCAGCCCGAGCCCGCCGCCGAATGGCAGGGCAACAAGACCGCTCTGCGCCTGATGGCCGAACGCTACCTGTCCGACGACTACGCGCCCGAGGCCGTGGCCGAGCGCTGCGGCATCCCCGCCGACAGGATCCGCGCCGTCGCCGCCGAACTGGGCCGCGTCGCGTTCGAGGAAGAAATCACCATCGACCAGCCCTGGACCGATTTTCGGGGCGAAAAGCATGACAAGATGGTGGGTCGCCCCGTCAGCTTCCACGCGATGCGCGGCATCAGCGCCCATTCCAACGGCTTCCAGACCTGCCGCGCGCTGCACATGCTGCAAATCCTGCTGGGCTCGATCGAGACCCCCGGCGGCTACCGGTTCAAACCGCCCTACCCCAAACCGCCCGAGGCCCATCCCAAGCCTCATGCCGGCGTGACCCCCGGCAAGCCGCTGGACGGCCCCCATCTGGGCTATCCGATGGGCCCCGAACACCTTTTGATCAACGATGACAACACCGCCCGGCGCATCGACAAGGCGTTCACCTGGGAAAACCCGCTCTCGGCACATGGCATGATGCATATGGTTATCTCCAACGCCCATGCCGGCGATCCCTACAAGATCGACACGCTGTTCCTTTACATGGCGAACATGGCGTGGAATTCGTCGATGAACACGTCCGAGGTGATGCGCATGCTCACCGACACGGACGAAAACGGCGACTATGTCATCCCGAACATCCTCTATTCCGATGCCTATTCTTCGGAAATGGTTGCCTTCGCCGACCTGATCCTGCCCGACACAACCTATCTGGAACGCCACGATTGCATCAGCCTGCTGGATCGCCCGATCGGCGAGCCCGACAGCATGAACGACGCCATCCGCTGGCCGGTGGTCGAGCCCGACCGCGACGTGCGCGGCTTTCAGTCGGTGCTGCTGGATCTGGGCGCGCGGCTCGGCCTGCCCGGGATGGTCAACGAGGACGGCAGCGCCAAATTCGCCGATTACGCCGACTACATCACCAACCACCAGCGCCGCCCGGGCGTCGGCCCGCTGGCCGGCTGGCGCGGCAACGGCGACGGCGCCGGGCGCGGCGAACCCAACCCCGACCAGATCCAGCGCTACATCGACAACGGCGGGTTCTTCAGCGCCCATATCCCGGACGAGGCCCTGTTTTTCAAACCCTGGAACGCGGCCTATCAGGACTGGGCCGTGGAACGCGGCATCTATGACGTCCCCGCGCCCTACATCTTCAACCTCTACCTGGAACCCCTGCGCAAATTCCAATTGGCCGCCGAAGGCCATGGCGAGCGTCAGCCCCCCGATCACCTGCGCGCCCGGATCCGCGAGACGCTCGATCCGCTTCCGATCTGGTATCAACCCTTCGAGGAAACCCGCGTCGACCTGGCCGACTACCCGCTCCATGCCCTGACCCAACGCCCGGCGGCGATGTATCACAGCTGGGGCTCGCAAAACGCCTGGCTGCGCCAGATCCACGGGATGAACCCGCTCTATGTCTCGGGCGAGGTCTGGCAGCAACACGGCTTTCAGGACGGCGACTGGGCCTATCTCAGCTCGGCCAACGGGCGCATCAAGCTGCCGGTGGCGCGGATGGATGCGCTCAACGCCCATACCGTCTGGACCTGGAACGCGATCGGCAAGCGGCGCGGCGCCTGGGCCTTGGACGAAAAGGCGCCCGAGGCCGAAAAAGGCTTCCTGCTCAACCACCTGATCGGTGAGTTGCTGCCGGCCAAAGGCGATGGCCTCAGATGGTCCAACTCCGACCCGGTCACCGGCCAGGCCGCCTGGTTCGACCTGCGCGTGAACATCGAAAAAGCTCCCGCCGGCGGCCCCTCGGAACCCGCGCATCCCGCGCAGAAATCCCCGGTTGGCCAGGGCCCGGCCACCCTCGCCCGTCACACCCGAGGATAGGACCACCATGCCATTTCATCTTTCCAAAAATACTCAAAAAAACCCCGCCACCCGCGCGCGGACCGGCCGGAAAGAGCACCCATGACCACCCTGCCGCAAACCACGGAAAAAAAGCTGGGTCTGGTGATTGACCTCGACACCTGCGTCGGCTGCCACGCCTGCGTGGTGTCCTGCAAAGGCTGGAACACCGAAAACTACGGCGCGCCGCTGTCCGATGTCGATCCCTACGGCGCCGATCCCGTCGGCACCTTCCTCAACCGCGTCCACACCTACGAGGTCACACCCGATGACGGCGCATCGGCCTTCGCCGTTCACATGCCGAAATCCTGCCTGCATTGCGAGGACGCGCCCTGCGTCACCGTCTGCCCCACCGGCGCCAGTTACAAGCGGACCGAGGACGGGATCGTTCTGGTCAACGAACAGGACTGCATCGGCTGCGGGCTCTGCGCCTGGGCCTGCCCCTATGGCGCGCGCGAAATGGATGCGCTCGCCGGCGTGATGAAGAAATGCACACTCTGCGTCGACCGCATCTACAACGACACCCTGCCCGAGGAAGACCGCGTGCCCGCTTGCGTGCGCACCTGCCCCGCCGGCGCCCGCCATTTTGGCGATCTCGGCGATGACAGCAGCGCGGTCTCGAAACTTGTTTCCGAGCGCGACGGCATCGACCTGATGCCGGAACAAGGCACCAAACCGGTCAACAAATACCTGCCCCCACGCCTGCGCGACGCCCTTCCCGCCGCCGCCGCGCCCATGCCCACCGACCCGGAAACCCAGGGGCTGGACGGCTTCCTCGGCTGGATCGACCGCACCCTGGAGAGGTTCTGATGCATCCCGCCCCATCCATCATCGCCTTCACAACCCTGTCCGGCATGGGCCTGGGATTGCTCGTCTTTCTCGGCCTGGGGATCACCGCCCCCACCGGCCTCGCCGCCTTTCTCTGGTTCGGCCTTGGCTACGGCCTGACGATCGCCGGTCTGGCCGCCTCAGCCTTCCATCTCGGCCATCCCGAGCGCGCGCTCAAGGCCTTTACGCAATGGCGCTCAAGCTGGCTGTCGCGCGAGGCCGTGCTGGCCACCGCCGCGCTTGTGATCATGGCGCCGCACGCCGCCGGTTCGGTGTTCTGGAACATGCCCCTTGCGGGCTTCGGCCTGATCGGCGGCGTGTTGTCGCTGATGACGATCCTGGCGACAGCGATGATCTACGCCCAGCTGCGCACCGTGCCACGCTGGCACCACTGGACGACCCCCGCCGTGTTCCTGCTGGCCGGCCTGACCGGCGGCGCGCTGCTGGCCGGGCAACCCCTGATCGGGCAATTGCTGCTGGCCTGGCTGGCGGTCGCCCTGGCGCTTCACTGGATGCTCGGCGACCGCCAGTTTGCGCTCACCGGCTCCACGCTCGGCACGGCGACCGGCCTGGGCGCACGCGGCCGTGTGCGCCAGCTGGAACCTCCTCATTCCGGTCAGAACTACCTCATGCGCGAGATGATCCATGTGGTCGGGCGCAAACACGCGCTCAAACTGCGCGTCCTGGCCCTCTTGGGCGCGGCGATCGTGCCGTCGCTCCTGCTCTGGCTGATGCCATTTTCCGTGTTCGCACTCAGTGCAGCCGCGATCCTGCACCTGATGGGCATGCTCGCCAGCCGCTGGCTGTTCTTTGCCCAGGCCGAACACGTCGTCGGCCTCTATTACGGCCAACGCTGACAGACCTCCATCATCTGTCCAGAAATATCCTGGGGGGTGCCGAAGGCGGGGGGGCAAAGCCCCCGAAACCGCGCCGCAGGCGCTGATCGCGCGTCGCGAAGCGACACCGCTTGATGGCTGAAAGGCTCAGCGCCCCTCGAAGCGGGCGGGACGCTTTTCCAGGAACGCCATCACCCCTTCGCGGAAATCGCGGGTCTTGCCGACCTCGCCCTGAAGCCTGGCCTCAAGGTCCAGCTGGGTGTCCAGGTCGTTGACCAGACTGGCGCGCAAGGCGCGCTTCATCGCCCCGTAAGCCAATGTCGGCCCGTTGGCGATCTGCGCCGCGCGGGCGCGCCATTCGGCGTCAAACTTGTCGTCGGGGATCGAGGCCCAGATCAAGCCCTGCGCCGCCGCGTCGTCGGCCGACAGTTTCTCCGCGAACAGCGATTGGCCCATGGCCCGGGCAAAGCCCACCAGGCGCGGCAACCAATAGGTGCCGCCGGCATCCGGGATCAGCCCGATGCGCGCGAAGGCCTGCAAAAATGCCGCCGATTGCGCGGCGATCACCACGTCCGCGGCCAGTGCCAGGTTGGCGCCAGCTCCCGCAGCGGCCCCGTTGACCGCCGAAATCACCGGCACCGGGCAGTCGTAGATCGCCCGCAGCATGGGTTCGTATTCCTCGCGCAGTGTGCGGCCCATGTCGATCTCGTCGACCGACACCCCGTCCCCCAGATCCTGGCCCGAGCAGAACGCCCGCCCCTCGCCGGTCAGCACGACGACACGCAACCGCGCGCCCAGATCGCGCACCGCCGCCGTGATTTCGGCCCGCATCTGCGCGTTCAGGGCATTCATCAGCGTCGGCCGGTTCAAGACGATCAGGCCAATGCCGTTGTCTTCGGTCACGTTCAGGGTGGTGTAGATCATGCTGGTATCCTTGCGCCGGGTATAGCGCCAAGTCTAGCCATACCACCCGGCCAGGGCAAAGCCACAACCTTGCGTCACTTGGCCCTGGCCGCGGTGTTCTTTGGCCCCGGTGTTCTTTCAGTCTTCCAGGATCTGCCGGAGCCGCAGCTCTTCCTCAGCGGTCAATGGCGCATTGGCCGCGCGGCGCTGGCGCAGCGCCATGATGGCAATACCCAATCCCGCAAGAAGCAGGAAGGGCGCCGCCAGCCACAGCACCAGATTACTGCCCGAGGCGCGCGGATTCAACAAGATGAACTCGCCGAACCGATCCACCATATACTGGATGGCCTCTTCATCGGAGTCCCCCGCCACCAGCCGCTCGCGCACCATCAAGCGGATGTCCCGCGCGACATCGGCATCCGACGAGTCGACGTTTTCATTGCGACACACCACGCAGCGCAGATCTTTCGTGATCTCGCGCGCGCGCGCCTCCAGCACGGGATCGTCAAGGACCTCGTCTGGCAGAACGGCATGGGCTGGACCCGCGAACAGTGGTGCCAGCAGCGGAGCCGCCAGCACCATCGTCAGGGCAAGGATAACACCGCGCAGCATCCGCGTCACTCCGCCGGTGCGGTCGCCGGGGGGGCTTTGCGGGCCCCCGCCGCGATCCGGTAACGGCGATCGCTCAGCGAGATCAGGCCGCCAAACGCCATCATCAGAAGCCCGCCCCACAACCATCCGGCCAAAGGCTTGACATAGGTGCGCAGCACCCATCCGCCATCGTCCTGCGGATCCCCCAGCGCGATGTAGATATCACGCCAGAAACTGGAATCGATGCCTGCCTCGGTGGTCGGCATCCCGGCGGCCGGATAAACCCGCTTTTCGGTGGTCATCTGCGCCACGAATTCGCCTTCCCGGGACACGTCGATGATCGCCATGTCGGTGAAGTAGTTCGGCCCCTGCTCGCGCCGCACATCCGTCAGCGTCAGGGTATAGCCCTCATGCAAGAAGCTTTCGCCGATCTGCGCCACGCGGATATCCTCGCTCGACCAGCCCAGCAGCACCGAGACGGCGAACGCGGTCACGCCCAGCCCGCCATGCGACACCGCCTTGCCCCAGTCCGCGCGCGGCAGCCGGGTCAGGCGGCGCAACCGGTGGCCAATACTCTGACGCCCGGTGCGCATCCACAAATCGGCCAGCGCGCCGAAGAACAGCCAGATGCCCAGAACCGCGCCGATCGGGGCGATAATGCTCTCGCCGGTTTGCAGCGTCCAGGTCAGCGCCCCCAAGGCCACCGCCAACACGATGACACCCGACAAGCTGCGCAGCGCCCGTCCCACATTCCCGCGTTTCCACGGCAGAATGGCACCGACCGGCAGCAGGACAAGAAGCGCCACCCAGAAAGGCGTGAACGAGGCGTCGAAGAACGGCGGACCGACCGACAACACCCGTCCGAAGGCCAGCTCGGACAACAGCGGCCACATGGTGCCGACGAACACGACCAACGCACCGACCGCCAGCAAGATATTGTTCAGCACCAGCGCGGATTCCCGGCTGACCAGCCCGAACACGCCCTTGGCCTCCAGCGCCCCGCTGCGCATCGCAAACAGTGTCAGCGATCCGCCAATGAACACCGCGAAGATCAGCAACAGGAAAATGCCACGTTCGGGGTCTGCGGCGAAGGCATGCACCGAGGTGAGCAACCCAGACCGCACGATGAACGTGCCCATCAAGGAAAACCCGAAGCCGGTGATGGCCAGCAAGATTGTCCAGGCTTTCAAGGTCTCGCGTTTTTCGACGACGATGGCCGAGTGCAGCAGCGCCGTGGCGAACAGCCAGGGCATGAAGCTGGCGTTTTCGACCGGGTCCCAGAACCAGAAACCGCCCCAGCCAAGCTCGTAATAGGCCCACCACGAGCCCAGCCCGATGCCGATGGTCAGGAAAACCCAGGCAGCCAGCGTCCAGGGACGCACCCAGCGCCCCCAGGCCGCATCCACCTTGCCCTCGATCAGCGCGGCCACGGCAAAGCTGAACGCCATGCTCAAGCCCACATAGCCCAGATACAGGAACGGCGGATGCAGGGCCAAACCGGGGTCCTGCAGCAAGGGGTTCAGGTCGCCGCCATTGAACGGCGGCACTTCCGAGCGCAGGAACGGGTTCGAGGTGAAGAGGGTGAACGCGATGAACGCGACGCCGACGGACCCTTGAACACCCAGCACGCGCGCCTGAAGCGTGGCGGGCAGATTGCCCCCGAACCACGCGGCACAGGCCCCGAACAGCGCCAGGATCATGATCCACATCAGCAGGGATCCCTCGTGATTCCCCCAGACGCCGGTGATCTTGTAGAGCAGCGGCTTGAGAGAATGCGAGTTGTTGACCACCAGCGCGACGGAGAAATCCGACACCACGAAGGCATAGGTCAGCGCTCCGAACGACAAGGCGATCAGCACGAATTGCAATGTTGCCAACGGGTTGGCCGCAGCCATCCAGTCGGTCCAGTTCTTGTGCGCGCCGACCAGCGGCACGATTGTCTGCAAGATCGCCACCATGAAGGCGAGGATCAGCGCGAAATGTCCGAGTTCTACTATCATGCGCGCAGCATATAGCGGCTGAAACTGCGCCGTCAAAGAACTTCCGGCGCCTTGCCCTGCGACACCGGCGCGCAGCCTTCGGGGATTGGTGTCAACGCCCCGAGGGACGGCCTCAGCCGCGCTCGCGGTTGGGGTCGTCCATTGCGTCGCGCCAGGCCTGAAGCGCCGGATTGGACGGCGTGCCCGCGTCGGCACCGGATGCGGGCACGGCGCTGTCTTGCGGCATCTCCGGCGCGCGCGCCACCCCGGTGCGTTCACGCATGTAATACGTCTCGCGCGCGCCGAAATAGAACGCCACCACCGCGCCCAGCAGCCACCAAAGCGGCTCGGGCACTTCGGCCAGCCCGCGCATGCGCACCACAAACCCGTCCGGATCGGCCATCGCGTAGACAAACAGGCCAAGCGTGCCAAGCGCCAGCATGGGCCGGGGCATCCGGTTCAACCCGTTGACAAAGCTGTCGAACAGGCCCCGGCGCGGGTTTCGGAACTCGGCGGCATAGGCGCTTTGGGTGGCCGTGAAGGCCTCCTGGCCCAGTTCCATCCGCCGCGTTGCGTTGGGGCGAAAACTGTCGGCCACATCCGTGCCCGCGCGGGCCAGCCGTTCCAGCCCGCCCTGCGCGAACAAGGACCGGAACAATGTGCGGATCAAACCCATGCGGCAGTCCTTTCGCGGTGTTGCTCATCGGTCAGGTGATAGCGCGGCGAAATGAACTGCTCGGCCCGCACGATCCACCCGCCTTTTCCGCCATCGCGGCGGCGCGCATAGCGGCGGCTGGCCGGGCGGCGGTCGGCCAACGCGTAATAATAGTCGCGCCGCGCGATCCCATAGGCGTCGGCCAGAAAATCCGGCGCGTCGCGGGCGGCGGCCATTGTGGCACGGACCGTCTGCGGACCGATGACCGCGTCGACATCGATGTCATAGCCCATCTCGATCAGCAGCCGTTGCAGGATGCGCACGGCATTGCCGCCGGCATTCACATACATGTCGAACACCGACGGGTGCAGAACCTGCGGCAAAGACCCGATCCGGGGGCGCTCGAAATAATGTTCGATGAAGATGTCGACGGCCTGCGCGCGCGTCAGCTGGCGCACGTCCCGCGCGTCCACCGTTCCGTCCCCGGTCAGGTCCAGCCCAAGGCGGCGCATGGTGTGAATGGTTACACCAAAATTGGTGGCGCCGCCCGGATCATTGGGGTCATCGACATACCCCCCTTCGCGCGCGACGATCTCGTCGGCCAACTGACGAATGGTCTGCATTCTGCCCCTCCAACACGGATGTCAGGGGCAGAATGCAAGGACTGTGGTTCAGGTCAGGTTTCGCCACCGGGCGTTGCATAGGCGCCGGTATAGCTGCAATCGCGCTCCTGGGCCCCGGCTTCGGTTTCCATCATGCCCGCCACTTCGCGCGGCATGTAGGTCTCGTCATGCTTGGCCAGGATTTCCGAGGCCTGAAAGACCCCGTCCACCAGCCGGCCGGTGGCCACGGTGCCCTGGTTCTCGCTGAACAGGTCGGGCAGGATCCCCTGGAAGGTCACAGGCACGGACTGGCAGAAATCGGTCACGCGGAACGAAATCACTTCGCCCTGGCCGCGCTGCACCGATCCGTCCTCGACCATGCCGCCCAGGCGGAACACCTCGGTCTCCAGAGGCGGATCGCTCAGCACCTGACTGGGCGAACGGAAGAAATTGATCCCGTCGCGCATCGCGTAACCGATCAACCCGGTCGACAACGTCAACGCCACCACCGCGACCACGATGATCTGGATCCGGCGGCGTTTCTTCAGGTTTTTCATTCCGGCCATATTGGAACCTCCGGCACTCAGGGAAAGACGGGGGCCAGCATCAGCCCCTGGGTTTCGGGCAGACCCAGCATCAGATTGGCGTTTTGAACCGCCTGTCCGCTGGAGCCCTTGTTCAGATTGTCCAGCGTCGAGACGACCAGCGCCCGGCCCGGCCGCCGGTCGCCCACAACCCCGATATGACAGAAATTGGAGCCGGTGACCTGCCCCATGCCCGGCGCCTGACCAAAGGGCAGGACGAGGATGAACGGCTCATCGGCATAGCGCGCCTCCAGCGCGGCATGGATCGCCTTCGCGTCGCCCTTCACATGGCACGACGCCAGAATGCCCCGGTTGACCGGCACCAGATGCGGCGCGAAGCTGATTTCCACGGGCCGCCCGGCAAGGGCACTGAATTCCTGGTCGAATTCGCTCAGATGCCGGTGCACGCTGCCCAGGCTATATCCCATCACATCGGTGCTGCGCTCGGCGAACAGCATGTTTTCCTTGAGCGACCGGCCGGCACCCGAAATCCCGTTCTTCAGGTCGCAGATGATGTCATCCAGATCGATCAGCGCGGCCTCGATCAGCGGGCGCAGGGCGAACTGCACGGTTGCCGCGTTGCACCCGGTCCCGGCCACCAGCCGCGCATCGCAGATCTGATCGCGGTAAAATTCGGTCAGGCCGTAGACCGCGGTTTTTTGCAGTTCGACCGCGCAATGCTTGGCCCCATACCATTTTTCATAAGCCTTGGGATCGCGCAGCCGGAAATCGGCCCCCAGATCGACGACTTTCACACCCATCGGCAGGTCGCGCACCAAAGCTTGGCTCAGCCCATGGGGCAAGGCGCAGAACACCAGTTCGATCTGCGAAAAGTCGATTTCATCGATGGTGCACAGCGTCGGCAGGTCCAGGTGGCGCAGATTCGGGAAAACCGCGCTCATCGGCCTGCCGGCCTTGCGGTCGGCCGACAGCGCCGCGATGCGCAGCCCCGGATGGGTTGCGATGATCCGGACAAGCTCGGCGCCGGTATAGCCGCTGGCGCCCAGAATGGCGACGTTATGGGTCATCTGGATACTCCCGTCGGGATATAGATAGAGGTCATTCATCTGCCCGGCAACGGGCGCAATTGCCGCATCATGCGGCGCCAGATTTGGGCGCCAATGCGGGCGGCTCAGGCCGCTTGAAACGGAATGCGTCGTCGCAGGAACTGCGTGGCCTTGCGCGCCACGGCCACGGGATCGCCGGTGGTCAAAAACCCCGCCTCGGTGCCCGCGCCGATCATCTCGGGGCGGCGGCGCAGGTAATCCTCCAGGCTGGCCGCGACCAGGTCGGGCTGGGAATACAACTCCACCCGGTCCCCCAAAGCGGCGCGGAACGCGTCGGTCATCAGCGGATAATGAGTGCAGCCCAGCACCGCGGCTTCGGGCCGTGGCATCCGCCGATGCAGCGCCTCGACATGGCTGTGCACCAGCGCCTCGGCCAGGATCATGTCGCCCTGCTCGATCGCATCGACAACCCCGCCGCAGGGCTGCGCCTCGACATCCACACCGATGGCGCGAAACGCCAGTTCGCGCTGGAACGCGCGGCTGGCCACGGTTGCCGGGGTTGCAAACAGCGCGACATGCTTGACCTTCACCTCGCGCGGGGGGCTGTTGTCGCCCCATTGGCGCTCGGTCAGCGCCTCGATCAACGGGACGAACACCCCCAGAACGCGCTTGCCCTCAGGCACCCACCCTTCCTGCATCCGCCGCAGCGCCGCCGCCGAGGCCGTGTTGCAGGCCAGGATCACCAGATCGCAGCCTTCGTCGAACAGGCGTTGAACACCGGCGCAGGTCAGGGTGTAGATGTCATCGGCGTCGCGCACCCCGTAAGGCGTATTCGCGTTGTCACCGAAATAGACGAACGGCACATCGGGCAGGCGCCGCACCAGTGCATCCAGCACCGTCAGCCCGCCCAGCCCGGAATCGAATACGCCAACCGCCATTCCTGCCTCTATCCGCTGTGATCGCACCCCAACCGGGCGTCCCCTCGTCTTACGGCGTCAGGCGACGGAAATCCATCGCCTGATTGCGCCTTTGCGCCGGGATGACACGGCCATCATTGCGCGGCAACCCGGGTGGGCGTGCCGCCATCGGCGATCGCGGCCAGAAGTTCCGCGCGCCGCCTGGCCGCGGCCTTGGCGTTGGCCTCTTTCACCGGGCCGAAGCCGCGGATCGACAGCGGCAGCAGCGCCAGTTCCAGGACCAGATCGCGGGTCTGTTCCGTCACTTTGGGCAGAACGTCCCGCATGTCCGCCTCATATTGCTTGATCAATGCACGTTCCATCTTGCGTTCGGCACTGTAGCCGAACGGATCGAACAAGGTGCCGCGCAACCCTTTCATCGCCGCCAAAACCCGGAAACCGCGCAGCATCCATTCCCCGAACGCGCGCTTGCGGGGCCGGCCGTCGGATTCCTTGCCGCCAAGAATCGGCGGGGCCAG
>Ga0316205_10001618_pt1 | contig 27180 bp, 34 predicted proteins | sample 3monthpyrite_MG_FD_204941 | JGI IMG/M metagenome (GOLD analysis project Ga0316205, IMG submission 204941) | Microbial mat bacterial communities from mineral coupon in-situ incubated in ocean water Damariscotta River, Maine, United States -... | ecosystem: Environmental > Aquatic > Marine >... | reverse complement strand
TTGCTCAATTCCTTAAATACGCGTCAGGGATAAACACAAACGACTGGCCACCTAATATTCAAGGTTAAGAGGTAGAGATAATATGAAATATGAATCACAGTCAGTTGCAAAACTGTACTTTATCGCTGCAATAGGCCTGTTTGTTGGTCAGATCGTATTTGGTCTGGTAATGGGTTTACAATATGTCGTAGGAGACTTTATGTTTCCTGAGATTCCCTTTAACGTTGCCCGTATGGTGCATACCAACCTGCTAATCGTCTGGTTATTGTTTGGTTTCATGGGTGCTGCTTACTATCTTGTACCTGAAGAAGCCGAGACCGAACTACATAGTCCGATGCTGGCAAAACTCATGTTCTGGGTATTTTTAGTTGCTGGTGCATTAACGATATTAGGTTACTTACTGGTACCTTATGCAACATTAGCCGAAATAACGGGTAACCATTTACTACCCACCATGGGTCGAGAGTTCCTCGAGCAACCCACGATTACCAAAATTGGTATTGTTATTGTTGCGCTGGTATTCCTCTACAACATTGCCTTCACCATATTAAAAGGCCGTAAAACAGTAATCACTCTGGTGTTACTAATAGGTCTGGCTGGTTTAGCAATTTTCTTCCTGTTCTCATTCTATAACCCTGATAATCTGGTTAAAGATAAGTTCTACTGGTGGTTTGTTGTTCATCTATGGGTAGAAGGTGTTTGGGAATTAATCATGGCTTCAATTCTGGCCTTTGTATTAATCAAAACAACCGGTGTTGACCGTGAAATTATCGAAAAATGGTTATATATCATTATCGCAATGGCACTGATCACAGGTTTAATTGGTACAGGACATCACTTCTTCTGGATAGGTGCCCCGGAGTACTGGTTATGGTGGGGTTCTATATTCTCCGCACTCGAACCAATACCGTTCTTTATGATGACCGTGTTTGCTTTCAATATGGTAAACAAACGTCGTATAAATCACCCAAATCAGCCTGCAGTATTATGGGCACTGGGTACAGCGGTAATGGCATTCCTGGGCGCTGGTGTATGGGGTTTCATGCACACATTAGCTCCAATCAACTATTACACTCACGGTACGCAGATTACTGCAGCACATGGTCACATGGCCTTCTACGGTGCTTATGTAATGATCGTTCTGGCAATTATTTCTTACGCAATGCCAATGATGCGTGGACGTAAAGCCTGTAACAGTGCCGCTTCACAAGTTGCAGAAATGTGGTCTTTCTGGTTAATGACTATCTCTATGGTATTCATCACACTGTTCTTAACAGGTGCCGGAATCCTGCAGGTATGGCTACAACGATTCTCAGATGAACCCATGTCATTCATGGTCGTTCAGGATAAGATCGAAGTATTCTACTGGATGCGTGAAGGCGCAGGCGTAGTCTTCCTGATTGGTTTACTGCTCTATGTTTATAGCTTCTTTATCGGAGGCGAAGAAAGAACAGTAGAAGAGAAGGTGTAAAAAGAAGTACCGGTTGTTGGTCGGCTTTTATTCAAGCCGGCCAACATACCACCCCTTGTCTACCCCCGTATAGAGACAATCATGTATATGCAAGACACCATCAAAACCAAATACCCACCCGGCGATCTTGCACTCTGGATTTTTATTTGCGCCGAACTTCTGGTATTTGCCATTTTTTTTGCCGCTTACGCTTTTACGCGAGCTAGCAATATCGAATTATTTAATCAGTATCAGGCAACCTTAAATACTGATCTTGCATTACTAAATACCATCGCTTTACTAACCAGCAGTTACTTTGTTGTTAGTGCGATTATTTCCATAAAAGAAAACAAACAGAAACAATCGACTCGCTTTTTATCTCTATCCATCCTTGGCGGCTGTGCATTTTTAATTATGAAGATGACTGAATACTCACACCATATGAGTGAAGGCATTAATTTAACAACCAACCTTTTTTATATGTTTTATCTGTCACTTACCTTCTTTCATTTTATGCATGTAATTTTAGGCATTATGATTTTGACTGTATTATGGCTTAACACACGTAAAGGCTTGTACACAGCTGACAATCATGACGGACTGGTATCTGGCGGCGCATACTGGCATATGGTTGATCTGGTATGGCTTATTCTTTTTCCGCTAATTTATATTATGAGATGAGTGGAGATTAATAATGGAAAAAAGCTATCGCACAAATAATATTATTTTTACGACTTTAATATTACTTACTTTATTTACCTGGATTTTAGGTCAAACGGATATAGTTGGCGATATATCAGAAAAGATAAATGGAAAAGTCTTTTTCCTTATTTTACTTAGCATCGCCATTATAAAAGTGCAGCTAATTGGTGATTTTTTTATGCACCTGAATACAGTTTCAGGTTTCTGGCGCTGGATAATTACCCTATGGGTAATGTTAACAGGTGGTTTCATCGCCATCGCATTCTTATTATAAGAGGACACAATCATGACGGAAGCAGCAACATCTATAAACTCACATGATGAAATACCCTTCTACCAGCCAACTGGTAATGAGGTAGAGTTATTTGAATATGCTTATAAAAACAAATTACCTCTATTAATAAAAGGCCCGACCGGTTGTGGTAAAACACGTTTTATTCAGCATATGGCGGCTAAACTGAATCAGCAACTTTATACTGTTGCCTGCCACGATGATTTAACCAGTGCAGATTTAACCGGTCGACATTTAATTAGTGAAACCGGCACCTACTGGAATGATGGCCCACTCACTCGTGCTGTGCGTGAAGGAGCTATCTGTTATTTAGATGAGGTTGTAGAAGCCCGTAAAGATACCACGGTAGTGCTACACCCATTAACTGATGACAGGCGTATTTTACCATTAGATAGAACCGGTGAGATTTTACATGCTCCCGATAATTTCATGTTAATTGTATCTTACAACCCGGGTTATCAGAATTTATTAAAAGGCATGAAACCGTCAACTCGACAACGCTTTGTTGCTATTAGCTTTGATTACCCCAGTGAAGAGCTGGAAACTCAAATCATCATTAATGAAACAAAGATAGAAAGGCAACACGCTGAAAAACTGGTTGCCATCGCCAGCGCACTTCGCTCACTTAAAGATCATGATTTAGATGAAGCCGCATCAACACGTTTACTCATCTATTGCGCAACACTAATTAGTGACGGCTTTCCATTCAGAGATGCCTGCACTGCAGCCATTATTGAACCCTTAACCGATGATGAGGATACATTAAAAGCATTACACGATATTGTTGATGCTTTTGTGGATTGATATTAATTACTCCCCATTCACTAAGGGGAAGATAATAACTTATGTTAGCTCCAGCGACTAAAACGCAGTTTTATAGAAACATTGGACAGATGGCATTTTTCGCTCTGTTTATGTTTGCGCCTGTGTTAGATATTTTTCGTCTGGATTTATATGAAGGCAACTTTATTTTACTGGGTTTTAACTGGACCTTAGGCTTAACCGAACTTCAGCATGGTAATGCTACTGCCAGTGAAGCAGCCATTAATATTTTAATCAGGGTTTTCTTACCTTTCCTTGCATTAGCCGGCGCATTTATTATAAGCAGTTTTTACTGGGGACGCCTCTATTGCGGCTGGTTGTGCCCACATTACACAGTAGTAGAAACAATTAACAAGTTAATGACGCTTGGCATTGGTAAACCCTCACTCTGGGAAGATAAAAATCTGCCGGAAAAACAGCCGGATGGTTCAGTTCAGAAAACAAATCCCATATATAAAACATTAACCTTTCTAGCCATTATAGGCTTTGCTTTTTTATGGGCCGTAAGTTTCATGACGTACCTGTTACCACCGAAAATGATCTACCATAATTTATTCACCCTTCAACTCACTTTCAATCAGGCATTATTTATTGGCGTAGCCACTTTTTTATTAACAATTGAATTCGCTTTTGCAAGACATTTTTTTTGTCGATTTGCCTGTGCGGTTGGTCTATTTCAAAGTTTATCCTGGATGAGTAATAATAATGCCAGGTCTATTCAGTTTGATAATTTACGTGCAAATGAATGCAAAGACTGTAATGAGGCCTGTGATAACGTTTGCCCAATGCGCCTTAAAACCCGCAGCAGCAAACGCAAGAAATTCACCTGCACTACATGCCTGGCATGTGTATCAGCCTGTGAACAGGTACAAGATGGTGAATCATTACTCAGCTGGGATAAACCCCATGAAAGTGCACGTAGTACTTCCCCAGTCTTTGTACCGTTTAAACCAAAGGAGAGTAAATAATGGAAGAACAAATAGGAGAACTCTGGCATAAGATTCTTTATAAAGTTACCGATCAAACTTTTCCGCAATCGAAGGTTGAACTAGGTGATATTAAAGGTCGGTTACTTATTTATCTAAGAGCCTTAAATAAGGATAACGGTTTATCCATAGAACTGGCTGACAAACGTAAACATGCTAACCAGCGCAACTGGATTCAGAAAATGGCGGGTAATAACCGCTATATTACTGCCTGCTGGCGTAATGAAGACTCATTATATCTACCTGCTGAGATAGCTTTTTACGAAGAAACCGAACTTAACAAAGACCTATACTTCTGGCTTGCAGGATTGAGCTCTCAAATACCCGATGAAGAACTATCTAAAATTGATAGCTGGATTAGCTACAATCAGGTTTTATGTCAGCAAACATTACAGCAACACAGTGGGCTTAAAGAAAAATATCAACGACTAGTTAAAGCACATATCAAAAATCGTCCACTTCTGGAAACCTTAGAAGGTGACGATCTATTAGCCGAAAAAATAATACGCGAAGCATTATTAAACCCGCAAATAATTCAGCAACTACCAGAAACTAAATTTGACCCTGCGCATGTTCCTCTATGGCTGTATCAACCACCAGAGCAGAATAAAAAATCTATAAACAGAGACAATGACAATAATAACCAACATAGTAAAAACCAGAAAGAAGTAAAAGACATGGCGCGTAAAAAAGCCCGTGAAGTTGAATCAAGTGAAGAAACCACTGGATTAATTGCGGTAAGAATGGAAAACATCTTTTCCTGGGGAGAGCACGCAGCCGTAGATCGTTCACTTGATGATGAAGATGATTTAGACAGCGCAGAAACCGCTGCAAAAGAAATGGACGAAATTGCTGTGACTAACAATCAACGCGCTTCATCTTCTCGGTTAAAATTTGATCTTGATCTACCCTCCTCGTCTGAAGATGACATTGTCATAAGTGACGGCATTTTATTACCTGAATGGAACTATAAAAAATCAGAATTGATTAAAGACCATTGCCGAGTTCTTGAATTACAGATAAAAAACCCGGGCAGTAGTGAATTACCTGATCACTTAAAATCAATTGCTAATAAGTTAAAAAATCAGTTTCAGGCATTAGCCCCTGCAAGACACTGGAGAAATGGGCAACAGGATGGTCAGGAAATTGATATTGAACGCTGGATACGTTTTGCCAGTGACAAAAAGGCCGGCAAAGCATCTGCCGATCAGTTATACAAAGAAATGCGTAGCGGTAATCGTGACATGTGTTGCACCCTGTTAGCTGATTTATCTTTATCAACTGACAGCTGGTTAAACAATGACTATCGTATTATCGACGTTATCAGAGACACGTTATTACTCTTTGGTGAAAGCCTACAGGCAACCGGTGATGATTTTTCTATATGCGGATTTTCATCTCGCAGACGTGACCCTGTTCGAATTCATCAATTGAAAAAATTTAATGAAAAATATAACGGCATAACTCGTGGCAGAATAAATGCAATCAAACCGGGTTACTACACACGCTTAGGTGCAGCCATACGTTACACCATGAAAGAACTTGCTAATCAGCCTCAAGGTAATCGCTTATTACTCATTCTAACCGATGGAAAACCTAATGATCTTGATCAGTACGAAGGTCGTTATGGTGTAGAAGATACAAGGCAGGCAATACTGGAAGCAAGGCGTGAAGGTTTACAACCATTCTGTGTAACCATCGATACTAAAGGTAACGAATATTTGCCATACCTGTTTGGTAGCGATAGTTATGTGGTCATTAAAAACCCAATTGAACTACCAAAACGTCTACCATTATTGTATGCACAATTAACTAGTCGTTGAAGACTAGACAAGTTAACAGATACCTGTTCAATTACATAATGGGTATCTAACCTGAATTAGGATCGATATGCAAAAATCTAAAAATTTATTACAAAAAATATCATTAATCAGTGGAACGATTAGTTTTATATTATCTATCGTCTGTATGGTATGGCTTTTTATAAGATACCTGAATCAGGGTTTAAACGACCCAGTTTCAATGAGCCTGATGGCCTCTATTTTCTTCTTTATTTGTGTTGGTGGGGTTCTAATTGTTATAACTAAAGCCAATATTCCTGACTTTAGTAGTCAGGCCAAACCATGGGATAAAGATTAATATCTGGATTTATTGAATTATGACTAATCTTCAAACACCTAAAATATGGTTTTATCTTTCAATTTTACCCAACTTTGTAGTTTTACTGGGTTTAACACTGGTGTTTCTTGCAAACACTTTTCAATGGGGTATAGATAATGAAATACCTGTTTCTATGTTATTAGGTTTATTCTTTTCTGAATTTAGTATGGTTATTGCTGGACTAGGTTTTGTCGGTTTCATTAAAACCAGCCCTAAATCGACAGGCGTAAAATTTTTAGGTATATGGAATGTGATATTACTAGTTTCTGCGTGTATTATTGGTTATAACATTTTTATGACATTATAAATAATCTGAGATATTTTACATATAGCAGCAGCATTAGATTAAAAAACCATGATAGTTACCATAAACAATGACATCGTCAGAAAATCTAAAGCGCCACATAATATTTTTTTGTTAAATCTTGCGCTCATTCATTTATTAATGACACCGGCGACATTAATACTTGAAATTGGTATATCAGGTCTATTAATCCCTCTGGCCTTTTCACTGTTAATAATGCTTTACAGTCTAATTAGAATTAAAAACATAGATATTAATGAACACTGGTTTGTCTATGCACACTGGAAGTTAGCATTAAACCGTTACCGGTTATTATTAATATCTTATGGCGTAACGTTAGCTCTTTTACTCATTGGCTGGTTAATATCAACAACCTCACCTGACCCAAACATGCAGGCTATTTTATATACTGTGTTTATTAGAATATCTGTTATGCCTACCCTGTTAATGGTGCTGGTGAACTTTTTTCTGGAATCCAGCGCCTTGAGCATGGCAGCAAAGGGTGAAATAGCTGATTCCTTAGTTATTAAACTACCTGAAAATATCAGGGCAAAAATCTCATAAAAACTCAACGCCCTGCATAAAACATTATTTGAATATTGCACCTTATGGGCTATAGCCCTTTAACAGCGCATAGGATTGATTTTCATTTATATGATGGTTTGGTACACTACAGCTTAAACTTTTTACTCCTAAACACATGACAACTATCGCCTCATAGCAGGCTTTCATTATCTTAAAAATTAAGTGTCGTTTCCCTTTACAGTTATCAATCATTAATAATCACATTTTTTAATAATCTCCCAAAAGTCATAGGCTTATGAATTCGGAATGGTTATTGCTTGTTAGAGACGGGATCAATAAAAATTTAAAATATGTAAAGAAAAACAGAAACATAAGGTCAGATAAGTTCTTATTTTTTTAATTTTATTTTCTACGCCGAAAGAAAAATGTAAAAACAGGATCTGACACCATATAACTTACTGTCATGCTCACATTTGATAGTAGTTTATCTGTAGCTATATGTTAAAAGAATAATAAATAAGTGACACTGGAGGCCACTATGAAAATGCAATATCGCAATACTTTGTTAGCAATCACACTCGTCGTTCTAAGCACCCAATCATTAGCATCAATAAATATTACAGGCAACTCTGCAGAAGTCGTGAAATTGCGACAGAATTGCTCTGGAATATCTAATTGTGCGACGACCTTCTCAGAATTGTTAGACTGGACCTGGAATACCCGTCAACCAAATGCTATTAACCCACTGACTATTGATATAGGGCCGGGAATTTTTCCGCTGATTCGTTATGTCAATAATGAACCCTTCCCTTTAAACCTTTGTTCAAACGGTGGTCATGTCAGTTTTAAAGGCGCCGGTCAGGGCATTACAACAATCGGTGGCATCGGTAAACCATATGGCCAGGCATTTAACATCGGTACAAAATATCATTCTTCCGTGGGTATCATTGATTGCAATAAGTTATCATTTCAGGATATGACTATAAGCTCTGATGTTGCATCCGGCAACGGCGTTTATTCTGTGCACCACGGAGTGGGCTGGTTTGGTGGTGGTGACTCAACATGGACAAATGTCTCTATTGAGGCTTCAAATTATGCATGGATTGATACCTGCCTAAGCAATACAGGTCAAGTTCCCGGCAACCATGTCTGGTTCGGCTCTAGCATCAAATCTATTTCTGCTACCAACTACTACAACATTGGTTACGCTTCCACATGCGGTAACTCGTCATTTTATGGGGGTGAAATTTTCTCTATAAAAGAAGCCGCCGCAGTGACACCTGGCACTCTTGTTGCGGTAGCAGCTAAGGGCAATCAAGCGTCCATAAATATTTATGGATCTCTCATCAGATCTATTGGTATGCCCAATTCAATTGGTATGGGGGTTTTCAGCTCGGGAAATACCATTGCCTTAGGTCAAGGTGGTATTGTGGCAATGGATGGGGCGGTAGTACACATGCACGGCGGGATTATTTCAGTACTATCTAACTCCTCAGCAAACAGCAGTTTATTTGGTGTAGCGGCGAGTAACGGTGGAATGGTTCATACACCAGACACTGCTTTTGGTATGCGTCCGGCTGGAACTGGCTCAGCCATAAGGGTGATCAACAATGGTGCGACTATACACTCTCCTTTCATGTGGCCCGAAGATTCAGTGCCACCTAGCATTACTTCGGTAACTGGTGCTGATGTATTTGTTGAAACTGACTGTTCATCAACAGGATGTCAAACAACGGGTGACCAGCCTCACATGCTGATTTACAGCGAAGCATGTGGAAATAATGGTTCTTCGCCCTGGTTCGATATTGTTACATCTAGCTGTCGTTAGATTAAAGAAAATATAGAAGAATATAAAATACAGGGTAAGGTCTTGCCTTTTACGTTTGGTTTTTTATACCGAAAGAAAAACACAAAAGACAGGACCACCCCCTTATACTTACAGATACGATCTTAATTTTAAATTCTATTGGAAAATATAACCATACAAGACAAACAATTCGTGTGTGCGAACCGCATGACACACTTCGCAAGCAGACTACTTGCTTAGCATTAATTAAAGGAAAGAGATGAAATTAATATTTATTACATTTTTAAGCATGTTTATTAGTACACTAGCAAATTCCAACGATCTAAATTCAAGAGAGAATCTAATAGCAGCAGCACTGGATGATTATGGGAAAGTGTCAAGCGCATGGGCTCTTAATGAGCGATGCCAATTTGTTAAAGAACAAGAAAAAACTTTATTTGAAAAGAATATCTCACTAATCACTGTTGCACTAGCTCAAGACCTTGGTGGCCCTCAAATGGTGTATATGGTTCAAGCTAGCGTGAAAAAAACATTAGAAACACCTAAATACGCTGGTTGTACCGGCGAACCGAAGAAAATATTCAATTATGGATATAATCATTCTAAAAACTGGAGCGACCAGATTCGCAGGATTCAGAGCAAAAAATAGCTAACAAAATTTTCAGGGCACCTCACTCTGGGTGATGTGTAAAAAATATGATTAAAACACAAACAATAACACTTATATTATTATCATTTATTTCAGTTAATGCATTTACTGAAGAAACGCCACCTGAATATATAATTGATGAGTATATTAAGCTCAATAGTTTTTCTGAAAAAGGCGACGTTATAAAAAAAGAAAAAATATTTTATAAAGAAGTAGATGCTGATCATGATGGAAAACTTGACTGGTATTTAGATAACCCACTCAGTTGTGGCAGCCAGGGTTGTAATGGACAGGTTTATTTACTAAAAAAATCAAAATATTGCTATGGCGGGCCTGAAACTAGACATACTGTTGGTAAAGTACCAAATAAAGAACTGAAATGTGTAAAATAAGCTCATATAACAAGACAATTTAGCTTGCCGTTAGGTTAAAACATGGATAACAATTATATAAAAGAAGTTATTGAAATTGAAGGACTACGAATATTAAGAAAGTATCCTCCCGATGATATTTTAATGAATTTCTCTCAAACAAAATTAAATCGAAACATAGAAGCCTATAACAGAGAAAATAAATTAATTTGGGTAATACAAGAAGCTCCTCAAGGTGGAAAGGATCAAGATAAAGCCTACATGAATATATGGGTAAAAGAAAACAGGCTAATCGCTGGAAATTTTATTGGCATTGATTATCTAGTAAATTTAACTACAGGTGCTGTTACTCCTATAAATAAAGACACTAGACCGTGGTAGTTAATCCAGCCAACAAATCGGTAAATTACACATACGAATAAATGCCTCGGCGTTACATGAAAAGGAAATGAAGTTGCAATTTAATCAACATGGGCTAGAAATAAAAAGAAACTATATTTCTAACTCTATAATTGACGCTATTAAACACGAGGTATCCTCTTCAATAGAAGAGTATCCTAAGCATGGTATACGAAGTGCTGATAAAAAGTTTATAACTATAAATCAACTGGCACATTCTAGTGACTTAATCGACCTCGCCAGCTCTTTACTAGGTTCAACGCCAGATATAGTAAGAGTTATATTCTTTGATAAAACTCCAGACAAAAACTGGCTCGTTACCTGGCATCAGGATAAAACAATAGCTTTAAATAAAAAAGCAGAAGTAAATGGTTGGGGGCCATGGAGCATAAAAGATCAAACGCATCATGTGCAACCGTCACTAGAAGTTCTAAATCAAATGGTTACTTTTCGCCTACATCTTGATGAAGCCAATGAAAATAACGGTTGTTTAAAGGTAATACCAAAAAGTCATAAGCTGGGTATACTATCTCAAAAAGAACTTGTCGAAGTCGTAAATAGCAAGCAAGCGTATCTATGTGAAGCAAAAGAAGGTGATTTGTTAATTATGAAGCCACATATACTACATTCTTCTAGTAAATCTAGTAATCCTGCTCATAGGCGTATTGTTCATATTGAGTATAGTAACTATAAACTGCCTGAGAGCTTATCATGGGCGTAAGTACATCTAACAGGGAGATAAGGTCGTATTTTGTATAAAGCAGTAAAAAGTTGGAGCAACCTAATCAGACAGCCTGGTCAATTACTCTGGTTTTACATATAAAAGAGATTTAATAAAATAATATGATTGAATTAATAAAAGTAATTGTGGTGTTTTTCGCTATAGGTGTGTTTGTAAAAGCGATCAAGATACAATACAAAATAAATAAAGAAATTCAAAATAAGAATGAATCTGCTGAAGAAATCAATACCGATGAAATTATCTATTTTCATGTGCATTTCAACAAAATTTAATTTGATAAAATAAATAATTACTGGCGAAAAAATATATCTAACCCCTGAGGTCAGGCGAGGCCTTTTGAATCTAATTTAATATAACAAATCGTTGCGGCCTAATACTTAACATATCTCACCTAAGATGAGCTTCACTTTTTATCGTCTTGCCACTAAAAAATGTCCATGTTATGGTTCTCTGAAATCAACACTATACTTACAAAAAAATAATTAAAATCCTGGAGAGAATTAAAATTGAAAAAAATTATTGTATTATTAATCTCATTATTAACCATAGCATGTAGCAGTAGTGATAGTGTAAATATACCACCTGTTGTAGGTATGTGGTCGCATACAATCCCATCGGTACAATGCACAGAAACATTTACTTTCAATTCAAATAATACGTTTTCGGCTTCATCACTTGATGAAATATCAAATGGCACATATGTGTTTGAAACACAGGAGAACTCAAGTAACAGGCATGCTTTTTCTTTTACAGTAACTAGCGATAACCAGCAATTTGACTGTGAAGGTGATAATACTAATGATATAGGCACTGTATATAATTTATACGCTGAGTTCCCAGACACAACAGTAATGAACTGGTATTTACAGCCTACAGGCGGAACACCCGTTGAAACCTTAAATAAAAACTAGCAAGACACGACAATGCGAAAATATAGGCACAGATCTTAGCATTTTCCTTTACTTACCTATACTGAAAGAAAACCATCAAAAGACAAGCCCCTGTATTTTTATAGGGGACTATTTTTTCAAGCTGACGATTCGTCTTCACCTGTTTTTTCAAGATACTATATTACTTCTACATAACTGCAATTTCAGGTAATAAAAAACCGAGCCAGCTTTATCTGGTACTCGGTCTTTAATTTTAATAAACATTTAAAAATCATTAACTTCTTCTTGCAAATCCTATTATACCTGAACCAAATAAGCACACTGACGCAGAACTGAAGATTACTAAAGGGATCTGTAATACTTAAGACTCGGTAGTTGGAATGTCCTCAGTATCTCTCTGTTCATTATAAAACATATTACACATTTCACAGCCGGTACAATTATAGTTAAAACATGCATCCGAATCAGGTAATCGCTAACCAGTACCCCTGCGACACTTATATCAGCATCAATACGTAATAAGAAATACCGCCTAGACGCTCAACCAAGGCAACATTTACTAATCCACTAACTACTAAAAACACACTAATATGTGTTGCATAGAGACACATCGAATTTAGATATTATTCTACTAACAAGCTGTTCAAACAGACACTTAATACGGCATTATCTGTAAAATAAAACGTCTGCTTTTAAGTCAAGGCTGGCATTCGATTTTAAAAAGTTCAAATTCCGATTTCCTTTACAGTTATCAATAATAGATAATCTAGTTACTAGCTAACTCTTTTTAAATCATTAACTTATGAATTAGGTACAAATCTTGCTCTATCTAAAATATAAGCTTAACAAAGAATAATATGTAAAGAAAAATGACAACTGAAGTTCGGAGATTAGCAATAGCGATAATTATTGTATTTTAGCCAGCGGTGAAAAAACAACATTATAAGCAGCTTTGCAGATTCTATACCTACCTGTGTTTTGACAATGCGTGTGAGGCACCATGAACACTCTGATTGTATCAATCGGTTTGATTTTTACATTTATCTATTTCCAACAACCGTAGTCATTAAAACTATTATACGACTGTATTGTATAAACATAACAATACATTTAAGACGCTAGCCTGGACAAACAAAACGCATTCCTGGCAACATGGTCAACCTTAGTTTTAAATATGGAGAATAATATGAAAATAAATATTTCAATAATCACATTAATTTTTATCATAAGCATATTACCCAGTCCATCGACAGCAGCTTTGATTGATTTAGACTGGAACACTACGAATGACTCATCCTTATTATTAGATACCAACTCTCAGTTACAATGGTTAGACTTAAGCATCACAGCTAATCAATCATATAATGAAGTAATGACACAGATGTTACAAGGTGGAACCTACGAAGGCTTTCGCTACGCTACACGTGATGAAGTTTTTCAACTATGGTCAGAGGCAGGCATTACTGATACTAACTTCACATGGCAAACTAATGGAGAGTGGCAAACTATAAAAGAGCTTGCTGACAGGCTCGGTACTTCCACTTTATTTGACCCTCACGGTTTAGGCACACATGCATTAGGACTGGTAGAAGGTGGTCCAAGCCTACCGGCTAATGAGCGTTGGGTAATGGAAATATCATATCACTCTAATGGTAGTGAAGTTCGCACATCAAGCAATCATTATACTTTAGATGTAGATTATGCCAGCATTCACTATTCAAGTTATCTAGTGCAGGCCGTTCCCACTCCACCAGCAGTGTTACTTTTTCTATCTGGTTTCATTACTTTATTGATAGGTGCTTTTAAAACATCAAAAAGCTAACAAATATATTAACACTGACAAGCAAAAGCTACGATCTAAAAAACGGTTCTACATTAACAGTTAAAGCTGAAAAAGTAACCGTAACTCACTATACCAGTGGTAACATTGAATATTTACTGCAATGCAAAGACAAATCTCGCGGTAATGAGTCGATACTCGTAAGCAATTTTCGTTTACAGTGCATGCTTGCTGGTACAAACTAAAGCACATAACTTTTGACTCTGCTGTTAACACAGGATAAAGAAGATAACCAATCTGCCGGTTTCGAGCCTTTATCTCGCAATTTTTATAATCAGTTATGGATAAGACTATGAGAATCATAAGTGTACTTATAACAATTACGCTATTAACAGGTTGTCTGGGAATGCCGCAGACAGTAATCCCGGTAAATAATTTCGAATCTAGTCGTTATCTCGGTAAGTGGTATGAAATAGCAAGATTGGATCATTCTTTTGAGCGCGGGCTTGAAAAAATTACTGCTGAATATTCAATGCGAGAAGATGGTGGTATTACTGTTATTAACCGTGGTTACTCAAGTGAGAAAAATGAATGGAAAGTAGCTGAAGGCAAAGCATACTTTGTAAATAATAAAAATAAGGGCTATCTTAAAGTTTCGTTCTTTGGGCCTTTTTATGGTTCATATGTGATTTTTGAGCTTGAGAAAGAAAATTATGAATACGCTTTTATCTCTGGTCCAGATACATCTTATCTATGGCTACTGTCAAGAACTCCAAACTTACCACAGAAGACAATTGATAAATTCAAAAAAATGTCAAAAGATTCTGGTTTTGATACGAGTAAATTGATATTCGTAAATCATGATTAGAGCACCTGACACTCACTACAATTAGATAGAAATTATTTTTTCCTCTATCGCTAATTCCAGACAACTAATTTACATCACTTGAGCTGCTATTATGCCTAAACAAAAGACACTTATTATGATAATTCTTCAGATCATATTCTTTAGTGTATTGAACTCCTGTTTTTATATACCTCGTATAGCGTCGTATGCATATCTACAAAATACCAGAAATTTACCATCAAATCAGGTAATAACAATTACAACGATATCTGACTCACTCTCATTAAGTGATTTTGAGAATGTAAGTGAACAAGACTTAGAAAAAGTTAACCTTGCATATCAGATAAGAAAAAGAACCCGATCTGTAACATTAATGCCTGGCAAGCAGACATTCACGGTAAGCTATAGAGATATTCGTTTTAGAAAGTATAAAAATATTACAATAAATACTGAAGCAGGAGCGACATATACTATCAATTATTCTGACAATGCTAGAGAAATACGTATTTGGGTAGTCAATGACAGCACAAATTTACCAATTACTGAGAAAATTATTTTATAAAAGCACATAAAGACTTAACTTCAACGTGCAAACTTAAGAATATGCCCTTTAAAATCTTCCTCTAGATAATTTGTATGACCTGGCTTTTGCTGTGTAGAAGTAAACCCGAATTCTATCATTCGTGAACTTAATTTATTTTTTCTTCCGCGCCCTGGATCAACAATAATAACTTCGCAAGTTGGTTTTGAATGCCCTTCAATGAAGTTGGCCAGTAATTCAATATGACTGTCTTCGTACAATAAATCACTACCTATAATTAGATCAAAAAGCCCGAGTTTGTCGTTTTTATCAGCCCAATCTACTTGTTCAAATGCAATATCCTTACCCTCATTAAGTAATGTATTTCTTTGTAAAAACTTGTGCGCCTCTGGGTGATAGTCGGTTGCGGTAATATCAGCGAACTTTTTGTTTAATAGCAAACTGGTTAGCCCCATACCACAACCAACTTCTAATATCCGTTTTGAGTCGGTATCATAAGTAGAAGTAAAGTGTGCAAGCACTAAACTTGACGGCCAAACCACCCCAAAAATGGGCCAGCTTGCCGAGGATATGCCAAGTTTTTCAGCAATGCCTGCGGGGTCATGAAATTCTTGCTTATTACGTAAAGTACACAGGTGAATATCTATTTTACCAAACTCAACGGTTTGGTAACATAAACGTACATTTGTCATAGGCTGCCTCAATATTTGAGCGCTAAGCCAGTCATCGAAGACAAATGACGAAACGAGGATGTATTTCTAGAGTATAGTACTCAGTTAAAAAGGCAACGTATTTAACAAATCAATCAATGAGGCCTTCGTCTGGATCTGCGAATAGCGAGCTGCAGCCCATTATTTAGGCGTGAGAGAAAATATGAAAGCATCAAATCAAGAACTATATGAAAAAATAATGTCTTTAGAAATTGATGAAGACAGTATAAATTTCACCTTTTCAGACAGGTTATCAAGAGAAAACAAGTGGAAAAAAAGCTATTGTAAACGCTGTCTTGTTGAATATAAAAAATTCATATATTTATCCAGTATATCAAATAAAAATTTAACGCCTTCCGACCAGGTAGACCAAGTTTGGCATCTACATTTAACATATACCAAATCATACTGGTTAAATTTATGTCGTAATATTTTGAATACTGAATTACATCATGGGCCGACAAAAGGCGGTGAAATAGAATTAAATAAATACAAAGAACAATATCAACAAACTTTAAATATTTACAAAAAAGAATTCAATGAATTTCCGCCTAATGACATTTGGCCGAATTTAGAAAAAAGATTCAATAATGCTGATAAATTCATTAGAGTAAACTCGTCTGAATATACTATATTCAAAGACACATATAAAACCATCATAATTATGCTATTTCTCCCCATAGCCGTTTACGCAAGTGAAAACAATGCCGGAGAAAATGATTTCTGGTTTTACGTTAAAGTAATATTTGGTATATACGTGGTATATAAAATATTAAAATGGCTTAGCAAAATTGGCGGCTCTGGTAACTCAGGAGGTTGTGGTTCGGGTTGTGGTGGCTGCAGCGGATGCGGTGGTTAAGCATTTAACAAACAGCTCAGGAATAACAAGTAATGCTGACTTTTCTGATTAATACATTTTATACTGTCATTTACTATTTCAAACCAATTAGCCTACTAGGTCACTTGCAACTTAATTGGGCGTTGTATACAAAAGTCATTTTCATAAACAGTGATGTACTTAACTAACTAATGTATAAAGAGTGTTATGTTTATCAGCGTATTAGATCTATTTAAAATTGGTATTGGTCCTTCGAGTTCACATACACTTGGCCCAATGGTTGCTGCATATAATTTCATTGACTGTATAAGAACTCAGAAAGTTATTGATTCAAGTATAAACGCTGCTTTTATACGCTGCACACTAAGGGGTTCTCTGGCTTTTACTGGTAAGGGACACTCTACTGATCGTGCAGTGGCTTTAGGATTACATGGTTATCTACCTGCCGCTTTGATTGATGAAGATGTTACCTATCTGATTAATCAAATCTGGGAAATCGATCATATTTCGATCGATAATAATATCAGCATTATATTTAATCCAGACGAGCATATTGTTTTTGACAAGGGCGCACCCCTGGTAGAACATCCAAACGGTATGATTTTTGATCTTATTGACCGGGACAATAAGGTTTTATTTTCAGAAACTTATTTTTCAATTGGTGGTGGATTTATCAATACATTGGCTGAAATTAATCAGCTGCAGGCACCTCTTAAAATGGAGCCTTCTAATGCGTGCAAATATCCGTTTGATTCTGCAAACACAATGTTACAAATGGCGAAGGATAGCAATATTTCAATATCAAAGATGAAGCTTGAAAATGAAGTTGAACACCTTACAGAAAAAGCGCTTTATGAAGGTATGGATAAAATATGGCAATCCATGCAAACATGTATTGAAAATGGACTTAAAGCAAAGGGTATATTACCTGGCGGCCTGAGCATATCGCGGCGCGCTAAAGGCCTCTATGATGACCTAACTGTAAATCCAGACAGTGCAAATATAAATGACTGGTTATGCGCTTATGCCATGGCTGTAAATGAAGAGAATGCAGCCGGCAATATGGTGGTGACAGCTCCAACAAACGGTGCTGCAGGCGTTATACCCGCTGTTCTCAATTATTATGTCAAGCATGAACATGGCACAATCGAACAAGTACGGGAATTTCTTCTTACCGCCAGTGCAATTGGTGGTTTAATTAAACATCGAAGCTCTATTTCCGGTGCAGAAGTAGGTTGCCAGGGTGAAGTTGGCTCTGCAGCAGCAATGGCAGCCGCTGGTTTGTGTTCGGCTCGTGGGGGTACACCTGAACAGGTAGAAAATGCAGCCGAGATTGCGCTTGAACACCACCTCGGTATGACTTGTGACCCTGTTAATGGACTTGTTCAAGTCCCCTGTATCGAGCGAAATGGTTTTGGAGCCATTAAAGCGTATACAGCTGCTTCTCTTGCGCTTCGAGGTGATGGTAGTCACTTTATGCCACTGGATAGCTGTATTGAAGCTATGAAACAAACCGGACTGGAAATGTCACATAAATATAAGGAAACATCATTAGGTGGACTTGCAGTAAGTATCACCGAATGCTGATTTCGGGCATATCACAAATTGCTTAAGAATGACGCAAGAGATCCTCTTCGTTTTAAAGCAAAAACAATATTAAGCACCAGCCAGACGTAATCTGTGAGTTACAGGTTGCCCTGTCCTTCTACAATAATAATTACGCCCCTCTTCCAACATCTGCTCTGAGCTGAACATACATGCCTTTCGATGCCAGAGACTCGGCTTCAATTTCGCTGGTAGCGCCCTATGTGTGGCCATTTCCCAGTAATAACACAAATACCTGTGATTAATTACATTTTACCATCATCGAAAAAAACGAACTATTAATAAAAATAATTCGACTTTTTCTCAAAATAAAAAATCATTAAGCTGTAATCGTCGATAAAAAAGAAACTAAAAAACAGAAACGGAGAACCATATGCAAATTGAAATACAAGCACGTGACTTTGATCTGACGCATTCACTGCGAAACCATATACAACGACGTCTAGACTTCGCACTAAGCTCACGAGACCAGTATATTCAAAATATTCTGGTGAGACTATCAGATATCAACGGGCCTCGCGGTGGCAGCGACAAATGCTGCCATATACAAATCGTAATTCCACAACAACCGGATGTGGTAATAGAAGATACAGAAACCGATATGTATAACGCTATAAATCGAGCAGCAAGCAGAGCAAGCCGCACACTTGCAAGACGATTAACACGGCAACGAGACAGAAAGCGTAACAGTTATTTCCGTCCCGAACTGGTAACCGAAGATAGTACGCAAGCATTTGAACTTTCTTCTTAAAAAATGATGACACTGAGGAGTAGAAAAATGAACTCACCAATTATTAGCACAACAACTAGCAGAGCAGGCAGTGCACTCGATACCAATCGAGTATTACGTAACACCTACAGCCTTTTGTCTATGACATTGCTATTCAGTGCGCTGACTGCAAGTGTGTCAATGACACTAAATCTGCCACACCCCGGCATACTGCTCACTCTTGCTGGTTACTTTGGGCTGTTGTTTGCTACAACAAAATTTCGCAACAGTCCCCTGGGCCTGGCCTTTGTATTTGCTTTGACCGGTTTCATGGGTTACACGCTTGGACCCATTCTTAACAGCTACCTGAGCCTTAGCAATGGTGGTGAAATTGTAATGACTGCCATGGCAGGCACCGGCATTATTTTTCTTGGCCTGTCCGCATATGCTCTCACAACACAAAAAGACTTCAGTTTTATGGGGAGTTTTCTCATGGTGGGTATCATCATGGGTTTCCTTGCCGGGCTTGCTGCTCTCTTTTTTGAAATCCCGGCCTTATCGCTCACCGTTTCAGCCGTATTTGTGTTGCTAATGTCAGGACTAATTCTGTATGAAACCAGCAATATCATTCACGGTGGTGAAACAAATTATATTATGGCAACAGTAACTCTTTATGTTTCTATCTTTAACCTGTTTACCAGTCTGTTACACCTACTTGGATTTATGAACGGTGAACAGTAAACATGATAAACACCATGCAAGGTAGTTGAGTGAAAATAGCCATAAATAGAAATAGAAATAGAAATAGAAATAGAAAAAAATTGTAAAGTTTAATCAGTACCCTTTCATTATACGTAGGAGTATACATCATGAACACAAGTAACTTATTTAACGAGTTTATGGGTAATGAAAACAAACAGGAAGTTAATAAAAACCTGTCAGTAATGGGTAATTTTCTTGGAAAAATCAGAAGTAATCTTCCTGCTGGTTTAGTGGGAGGTGCCGCAGCCGGCAGCATTATCGCTTTACTCATGAACAACAAACCAGCAAGAAAGTTTGTCGGCACAGCCGCAACTTATGGTGGTGCTGCTGTGTTAGGCGGCCTGGCTTTTAAAGCATTCAAAACCTGGCAACTTAATCTCAAAAATATTCAATCTACCGAAACTGATCAGGACTATAAAGACACTTTTTATGCTCGTCATGAGGTTGCACCTGATTTCGAACTGAAATTGATCAAAGCAATGATAGCCGCCTCAAAAGCTGATGGACATATTGATGCGCAAGAACAGCAAAGAATTTTTCAGGCCGTAGCGCAAATGAATATATCTAACGAAATGAAATCCACGGTATTTGATCTGTTAAATCACCCTATTTCAGTAGAAGAGATTGTATTAGGCGTGCATGACACCGGACACAAGTCTGAGCTGTTTCTAGCCGCATGTCTGGTTTCTGATTCTCAATTACCTTCAGTTAAGGTTTTCCTTGATCAGATGGCATATGACTTAGCATTACCAGAGAAACTTAAACAACAAATTTTACAGCAAGCACAGGAGACTATTAACGAAGTGAATTAACCAGGTCAATTAACGATAACTACTTATTAATTTTTAATTAGGAGTATTAGTAATGACAATATCAACCATAGCAATACTCGGTGCAACAGCATCTATCATAGTTTTTAAACTTACCATGTTTGCAGTTGTTGTGGCATTAGCCGCTAAATCACTCACCTCCACAAAAAGGCTTCTGAAATAAACAGTTTTTAACTGCAAAAGCTTGAGGTTTCATCAGAGTAAAAGTATTGAATATTACAATGAGTAATTGAAATTATTTTTACTCTGATGTTAATTTAATTTTTGTAGGACATCTGTATTCAGACAGTTAATAAATGGAACAGTAATAAGGCAGGTAACTTGGATTGCTACAACATCCATTCTTAAATCACGACTTTTCAAACCTTCAATCATCAACTTGCTGCACAAAGCAAACTAACATGACAACCGGTAACTAAACATAGAGCAAATGATTTATGCACTTCTATTAATAATTTATTTTCCCCTATCCGAACATTTTCCTATAAACCAGAAATATAATACAATCTGTTATCTCTATTGAATATAACCTTCATATATAAGGACTGTTTTTCTTATTTTAATAACTTCTCACTGTTTTGCGTCATTAATCAAGTAATATATTTTATAAGTAAATTTAGCTTTATAACTTTACAAAGTTTCATTTAATTTAAAATAATAATTATTGTTAATGAAAATCATCATCATTTTTAACCAACTCTAATGGAAAGCTCTTCAACTCTTTGGAATCAGGACAAGCCTTACAAACTGAGTAATAAAAACCGCTTACTGGATTAACCTTTTCTGCATGCAATCTTATCGAACAGAGTTGATTATTAGTATGACACTCATATATATTATCAACAACTTCAGCAGGATTCTTAATTTTAAAAAATGCTTTTCCCCACTGTTGCCAGCTGGTATTTAAATATTCAATTTCATCTGTATATTCAATCCTGATTACCCAATCACCTCTAAGGTGATTATCAATAACCTGTGTAACATCATTTATAATTTGATGAGACAAATGAGGATAATTCCGATTAGGCATTAACATAAATATTCCCCTGTTCTTATTTATTATTCACAGAATTTTCGTTTAATTAAGCACTACATACAGAATCTTTTACTACATTATATGTTAGTAATTCTTCTGGGTGTTTTTCTCTAATACGCTCTAACACAATTTCTCTACCCACAACTATGTTCTCATCAGGTATATTTTTAAGAACATCCAGTTTACCCAGTCGTTGTAAAGCCTGTTCTTTAGTAGTCACGATATAAACCGAACCACCAGCATTAGTCATTTCAAGAATAGATTCTTCAAGTGCTAACGCTGCCGAAACACCCAGGTGTTTTACATCAGTTATATCAACAACAAGTGTATGACAACCACCAAATTGTGAGTTCTTACGTGTAATCGCTCTTGAGCTACCAAAAATCATCGAACCACGTAAATATAACAACATGATTTTGCCTTTAGCATCACGTAAAATTTCTTTTTCACGTGGTGATAACTCCAGGTCTGTATTATCAGGATCGGTTACCGCTTTAACATCGTTTTCCTGCAACTCGGATAGTTTTGTAATCGTCATTACATTTGCAACAAATAAACCAATACCTACAGCTGCAATCAGATCGACAAAAACTGTCAACAGTATTACACCATATGTAATGAATGCGCCTTTACCAGAAATATGATGAGCCCGTTTCAGAAAACTCCAGTCAATAATATCTATACCCACTTTTAAGGCGATACCAGCCAGTACTGCCAATGGTATTACGGAAGTTAAATCAGCTGCCCACAAGATGACTACAAGTAATATTGCAGCTCTTACAAGACCGGACAAAGCTGTTCGCGCTCCAGCCTGGATACTGACTACTGTGCCCATGGTTGCACCGGCACCCGGTAAACCACCAAATAATCCAGACATGATATTGCCAAGACCCTGGCCTATTAACTCTTTGTCTGAATTGTGACGTTTGCGAGTAATACTGTCGGCTATAACAGAAGTCAATAAGGCATCAATACAGCCCAACATTCCCAAAACAATGGCATCAATTAACATCATTTGCCACTGCTCAGCACTGAATACAGGCAGCTGCAAATCAGGTAAGCCTGTTGGTATCTCACCAATGCGTCGTATATCTGTTGCGCCAAAGAACACTACTGATAACAACGTACAAACTACCAACGCAACTAATGGCGGTGGAAGATATTGCTTAAGCGTTTTTGGGATTAAAAAAAGTATCGCCAGTGTTAATCCAGCTAATAATGTTTCATCTGCCTGTATACCTGAAATTAATGTTGGCAAATTTTCTAAAACACCAATAACTCCACCATTTGGTGAAGCTTGTCCAAGCAAAGGCCCTAGCTGTAATATAATTAGAATAATACCAATACCTGACATAAAGCCGGATACAACGGTATAGGGCATCAAGGTTACATATTTACCTAATTTCATTATGCCAAACAGAATTTGAAACATACCAGCCATCACCACAACGGTAAAAGCCATTGCCATACCATTGACAGGATCTGAAGCGATAAGTTTTGCAATAACAGCAGTAAACACAACCGTCATAGGACCAGTTGGCTCTGATATCAATGTAGGTGAACCACCAAACAAAGCAGCAAAGAAGCCAACAAGGATAGCACCATATAGACCAGCTTCTGCACCAGCACCTGATGCAACACCAAAAGCTAACGCCATAGGTAGCGCAATAACAGCCGCTGTAACACCACCAAAGACATCACCGCGCTTATGTCTTAAGTTTATATCATTGAAAACTTGCATATCTTCACAGCCTCTGAAAATTAAGTATCTCTGCTTTGGAAAATATAGAGAATAAATCTTTTGAACATTATGTATCTGAGTAGAAGAAATTACTCATTGAAATTTGTGATGGAAACTATAGCTAGTTACCAATATGAGCTGATTTTATATTTATTATTTCGCTACATTTTTTGTGGTATTTTATTTCTGACAAGTATCTTTGTAAAAGATATTAGCTTATAGAAGTTAGTAACAGGTATTAGTTACGGGCGCTGTAGAATCCGACTAAAAAATAGGGATTTAACTTTTAATTTTTACTGTTTATTCTTACAGAATTTCTGGCTATCATTAAGCAAAAGACATTCACTAACTTGTAACAATAATGACCAGAAAAGCATCTATTAGAAAGAAATATTTAACCTTACTTTTTAGCGGATTTTTTCTTATTAGATTTTTTACTGGTTGAGACGGTATTTTCCGCGTTTTTTAAAATACTTTCTAATTTAGGCCAGATTTTTTCCATGCGTTCTCGAATCGATGACTGAGAGTTAATAACAAAATCCAGAAATGTTTGTGCAACCAGTGATAATTCTTTACCTTTTGGATACACGATGTACCAGTTTCGTAAAATAGGAAACCCTTCGACATCCAGAATAGCAACAGGACCGTCAACACCTTCTAGTGACAAGGTATGAAGTGATAAGACAGACAACCCCAGACCACCTGCTACTGCATGTTTAATGGCTTCATTATTACCTATTTCCATGCGTACTTCAGGGCGTACCCCTGCTGCATCAAACGCTTTAAACATAGCATCACGAATTCCAGAACCTGGTTCGCGAATAATAAATGGTTCTTTGGCAATTTCTTCCAGACTAATATTTTTCTTAGCTACTAACGGATGATCTCGCGGCGCCATCACAACCAGCGGATTAGGCGCGAAGGGAAATGCTTCAACCTCAACATCTCCTTCTGGTGCCTGCCCCATGATATACAGGTCATCTTCGTTAGCGCGTATGCGACGTAAAATACTGTCGCGATTGGTAACCTTTAAGGATAAATCTATACCCGGATATATATGGCTAAACTCACCCAACATTTCAGGAGCCAGGTATTTTGCAGTTGTAATAACTCCCATACGCAAGCGACCACGTTTCAAACCTTTCATATCAGAAATTTTCATTTCTAGATTTGACAATGTTTCAAACATGCCACGGCAGGCAGCATACAACTCCTTACCGGCTTCTGTTGGCTCAACATTGCGACCGACATGCTCAAATAATGGCAGGCCAATTGCCTCTGCTAATTTTTTTATCTGCATTGAAACGGTAGGCTGAGTGAGAAAGAGTTCTTCGGCTGCACGGGTAAAACTACCCAGACGATAAATAGCTTCAAACACCTGAAACTGGCGAAATGTCGCATAACGAATTAGATGCTCCGGCATTGCTGCCGGTGGAGTATAACTATTGTCATTGTGAATTGACATAAGGCCCACCTGTCTTGTCTTTCATTTCGAGGTACCGTTCGAGTATATTTTTACAGTCAGCATGTGCTTCGGGGTTTTCTTTGCATGCTTGAATACTTTCAACTCTATCTACAATTTCCTTGTGTAGCGGAACCGCAAAATCATTAACAGATAAAGAAAAAATTAACTCTAAGATTTTCATTGCAGGTACCTCTCACATACAGTAATTAAAAGTATGCCTCAAAAATACATTTACTCAAATCAATAATATTACGCATTAGCATAGATCATTATCTATATTAAATGCATAATATTACTTAGTATAGTTATAAAAGCAATTACTATAAAGACAGTATGGTTATAGTCAAAACCATAAATTTACGGAATAAGTCTCTATTGGATGTAGAAGCAATACCAATCAATATTTCAGGCACTATTGATTGATAATAATCAATGGGTTATTTGAATCAATCAGGCCATACACGTGACACAGACTGAAAAGGATCCACGGATAGTTTTTGAGTATTCTGCGCTACTTTTTTAGGTGCAGCCTGTTTCTTTTCTTTCTTAACAGGCTTATCACCCTTAGGTGTTATATTTTGCTTTGTATCAGCTTCATCAATTTTCTTATCGGTGCCTTCTTTGGTCATACGCATAGATTCCATTAGTTTTTGTTTTGCTTTGTCATTATTACTCATATCTTAATCACCTCATGGATAAGTTCATCTATTTCGCCAGCAGCTTGAAGCCCACGACTCCCCATTTCAAAAACGTTCTTGCCTTCTAGTGCACTATTTCTAAAAATGGCTCGTCTATGTAAAGCCGTATTTGCCACAGGCAATCCAATTTCAGAAAGCGCATCACGAACCAGTCGAGATAGTGTGGTACGTGGTTCCAGTTGATTGATAACTAAAACAGCCCGTAAGTCAGTATTAGATTCACGAGCATGTTGAACAGCTTTTTCAGTGTGCACTGTAGCCCATAAATCAACCGGTGATGGTTGTACAGGAATCAATGCCAAATCACAGGTTTCTAATACCCTGGTTGTTTGCGGTGCATGCACAGATGGAGGACAATCTACAACAACATACTCGTATTGCTGAGAAAGTTCGACTAACTGTTTACTCAGTTCATCACCCTTATCATCTCGTGCTTCAAGCACAGGCACTGGCATACTGGCGCCAGTGAAAACATTCCATTGTATAGCCGAACCCTGCGGGTCAGCATCAACCACAACAACACTCGCCTTTTTTGCAAGCCCGGCAGCAAGATTGATAGACAATGTTGTCTTACCTGCACCACCCTTGTTGCCTACCAATGCAATAACAGGCATCGTTCACTAACCTCAGTCTTCTTTCAGGTTAAATAACTTATCGAGCTCTTGTGCAAAATGATGATGAACATCACTTAGTTCTTCACTACCTTCATCAGCATAAATGGTGATGTTGGCATAGTCTTTACCAAAACCCATGTCTGGAAATAAATCTTCACGCTCTGACAGTTCAGCTGCACGTTCAAGGAAATCACGAAGTGAGCTGTATTCATCGAATAAGTATCGACGTTCAAGTCGTGCAGGTTTTTTGCGTTCTTGCCATTGATCACTCATTTCAAATCTCCATTAATAAGTCATATTTTAGATGGATGTTTGTTTCAGCTTTTGAAGCCATAACGAAAAATCGGCAGCATGTGCTTTTTCTTCATTAAGAAGCGCCTCAAAAAACAGACGGTTATCATAATCAGCAATACTTGCACAATAATTTGTTGCATTGTCGTATAAACCAATCAGTTCATTCTCAAACGCATAATTATGCTGTAATAGTTCTTGCAGGTTTTGCCCAAGTTTAACCGGACGTAACTGCGAAGCATTTGGTGCTACACCAAGTGCTAACATTCGACTAATAATACGTTCAGCATGCCCCATTTCTTCACGAGACTCTTCACGAAACTTATCGGCAACATCGGTCAAACCCCAGGTGGCGACAAGCATTGACTGAGTACTATATAACTGTACTGCAGAGAGCTCAAGACTCAGGGCTCGGCCGAGGTAGCCTAATACGCGTTCATCAGTGTTGATTTGAAACATCTGTACGTCGTCTTATTAATCAACAAACAGTTATTAACTGCCTGAGGCAGTTTTGCCTGTTATGTCAATCACTGTTTCAACTTCATTGTGAGGACGAGCAATAATGTGCGCCGCAACCAGACCGTCACCAACGCGTTCGCATGCATCAGCACCCG
>Ga0316205_10001617_pt1 | contig 27197 bp, 27 predicted proteins | sample 3monthpyrite_MG_FD_204941 | JGI IMG/M metagenome (GOLD analysis project Ga0316205, IMG submission 204941) | Microbial mat bacterial communities from mineral coupon in-situ incubated in ocean water Damariscotta River, Maine, United States -... | ecosystem: Environmental > Aquatic > Marine >... | reverse complement strand
AACCCATTCTCGGCACCGGAAACTTCATTCGGGAATCCGGTATCGGCATTCAATATGTGATGAATGATCCGCTGGTTATGTTTGGCACCCACCCCGCCCTGACAGGCCGCGTCGGTGAGGTTGTTCTCGGGAAAAAAAGCGGAAAGGCTTCCATTATCTACAAAATGGGTGAGCTCGGCTTAGGTGAGGCCAACGACGCGCAACTGGCGGAAATGCTGTCACAGGTTAAGCAAAAGGGGATCGAAAAAAGGGATATCCTGAGCGAAGCTGAGTTTCGCGAGATTGTGAGCAAAGTTCGGGGATAGGCCAAAACCGCCGCGCAAATGCTGTGCGCGGCGGATTTCCGTCATAGTGTGTCGTAAAGTTGAAACTTCGGGCCGGGTGGTCTAGATAGACTGTTTCGCAGTAGAGCACAAATTTTACGGAGCCGCTAATGACCAGCGCCAACCTTGATAAAAACGATCATTTTAAAGATTCTATCGCCACATTCGGCGATAGGCTCGAAGCTGCGCGCGACGCAAAAGGCCTGACTGTAGATGGTCTGGCCGAAAAGATCGGGGTTGAGGTGCGCACGATCGAGGCCTGGGAAAGCGATGCCGACGCGCCACGCGCAAGCCGCATCCAGATGCTGGCAGGGTTATTGAATGTGTCTATCGTTTGGCTGATCAGTGGTGAAGGCAACGGCACCAGCTATGTAGCAGATACTTATGAGCGCCCCACCGGCGTAAATGACGCTTTAGGTGAGATATCACAGTTAAAAACGACCCTGACAGGGGCGCTCGACAAGCTCGACAGGCTTGAAAAACGATTGCAGGAAATCGAATAGTCTGCAGGATCGGGCAATAATATCCGTTCCAAGCCAGGCAATGCGGGTCGACGGCGCGAGGTTAGGTTGTTGGCGCAATAAAATCGGGCACGATGCCTGATGCCGCAATATATGATGCCACATCCTTGCCGCGAAACAGGCCGTGATCCGCGATCAAAACAGTGCCGAATCCGGCCGCCTTTCCCCCTAGAATATCGGTGTGCAATGTATCGCCTACCATTGCGATTCGATGGTCAGGAATGCTGGACGGGATGCGTTTGCGGGCCTCTTTAAAGATCGCATCGAAGGGCTTTCCCGAAAATTGAGGCGCAATACCTGTCTGGCGCGCGGCCTGATGGCCAAACCACCCCGGCTCCAATGACAGGTCGTTTTCGCGTGGGGCAACCAGATCCGGGTTGCCAACAAGAACTGGCCGTGGATTGGCATTTAGACTTTTTACCATCATCTCTTGGCGTTCCGAAGTCCAGTCAGCGCTGCCGAGCAAGATAAATCCGCCGACATCGTCATAAAGCTGCGGGTCGCCACCCAAGGCCAGCACTTTTGCTGGAAATTCCTCCAGCTTGGAAGCGCTCAGAGCCATGCAGCCCCAAACAACCGGCGCTTGTTTTTGAATATGTGCCATTAAAATATCACGGCTCGAGATCACATTTTCACGCGCAAAATCAAAACCGAACCGCTGGTATTTTTTCATAGAAATTTCGGCTGGAAGGCTGGCGCCATTTGTTAACACCATAGTCCTTTTACCCATCGCCTTCAAAGCAGCGACCTGTTCGGGCGCGCCCGCTATCGGGGTTTCACCAACATTCAACACGCCAAATGCATCCAGCAAGAACACATCAAACCGATTTGCCACCTCACCTAGATTGGCAATATCTCGGGAGGTGGCCGGAAATTCCGCTTTGGGCAGAACCTGCCGCACTCTTTCATATTGGGCAAATGCCCATTCTGTATCAGCAATAAAACCGGACATTTGTCTCGCTCAGATAATTGCGCCGCGAACTTTGGCAGACACCCATTCGCTTATCACCACTGCAAACAGAATAACCAGCAAAATTAGCGATACTTGCGGCCAGGCTATCACATTTAGCGAGGAGCTAAGCTGCAGGCCGATACCACCAGCGCCAACCAGCCCCAAAACGGTGCTTTCGCGAATGTTGATATCCCACCGGAATACAGCGATTCCTGCAAAAGCCGGCATAATTTGGGGCACAATTCCATAAACCATAACCTGCCAACGTTTTGCGCCCGTGGCCGTAATCGCCTCTACCTGCCCTTCATCAATTTCCTCAATCGCTTCATAAAGCAGCTTTGCGCAAAACCCGACCGACCGAATGGAAATGGCCAGCAACCCGGCAAAAACGCCGGGGCCAACGATTGACACCAAAAGCAACGCCCAGATCAGGGAATTGACTGAACGACTGGAGACGATAATCAGCAAGGCAATCGGCCGCACAAAATATTTGTTTGGTGTCGTGTTGCTGGCGGCCAAAAACGCAACGGGAACCGCCAGAAACAGCGCAATAACCGTCCCCAGTGTTGCGATGTTGAGCGTGTCCCAGATCGGCTTCCACAGTTTTTCCATATAGGACCAGCGCGGCGGCACGGCACGGCCCGCGACATCCATAGTGACCTCGCCAACATTGCCCATCAGCGCCCAGAGTGTGTTGTCCGAAATGGCTTTCCATGACCACACGAAGGCAACAACCAGCACAAACCACATGCCCCAGCGAATCAACTGCGCATTGCGATCACGGACTTGCCAGACCTTTTGGCCATTTTTTTCATATTGCGGCATTATTTGATCCTCGTGCGAATAAGCCCGGACAGGTATTCAAGGACCATCACGGTTGCGATAATAATCAGCAGAATTGCGGCAACGGTATCAAATTCGTACCGGTCAAAAGCGGTGTTCAGCGTTGCGCCAATGCCGCCCGCCCCAACCAGCCCCAAAACAGCCGATTCGCGAAAATTGATATCCAGCCTATACATTGACAGCCCGATAAGCCGCGGCATCACCTGTGGCTGCACCCCGAAATTTATCCTCTGCAACCAGGTTGCGCCGGTTGACTGCACGGCCTCAGCCTGAACTTTGTTCATGTCTTCGATCTCCTCGGCCAGCAATTTCGCCAGAAAACCGATGGTCGCAAAGCTAAGCGTGATAAAGCCGGCCAACGGGCCAAAGCCAAGAATAGCAACCAGAATAATCGCCACGATCAGCTCATTTAGGGCGCGGGAAATTGTGATGATGAACCGGCAAATCAGATAGACCGGCAACGGCGCAATATTGCGGGCCGCACCCAGTGCAATGGGTATAGATACACCTATACCCACAACGGTTGACCCGACGGTCATAACCACGCTTTCATACATACCCTGCACGATATGGTCCCAGCGGGAGGTAAAATCAGGGCTTAGAAAGCCACCGACAAATTCCTGACCGCGCGCCAAGCCACGCTGGATGCGCGACCAGTTTACATCAATGCCGGTAAAGTATCTGTCGATGGTCCCGAATTTAAAGCCGTCCCCGACAACACCGAGATACTCAAGGTAATTGGCCAGCCCTTTGGTGCCAATGGTCGCCAGGAAAACATAGAGAACTACGGTCACTAGAATACCGATGCGAAGGGCGCGGCTTTTGATAAACGGTGGCTTTTTCCAAGCCGTCCCGATCTGGCTTTCTAAAGCAACACTCACACTGCATCCTCGTCATCATCTTCGACTTTTTCAATTGTGGCTTCCCAGTCTTCCGCACCATAAATCTGTGTCAGCACTTCTGCAGTCAAATCGCCCGGTCCACCGTCAAAAACAACTTTGCCCAATTCCAGCCCAATAACCCGTTCAACAAACATCTGTGCCAGGGCAACATCGTGTATGTTGATTATCGCTGCCAAGCCGCGCTCCGAGCATAGCTCACAAATAAGGCGCATAATCTGGCGCGACGTTTTGGGGTCAAGGGAGGCGGTGGGTTCATCAACCAGCAAAAGCGACGGATTTTGGATCAGTGCGCGGCAAATGCCAACACGCTGGCGCTGTCCGCCCGAGAGCTCATCAGCGCGTTTGTCGGCCATCGCCAACAGGCCCACGCGGTCGAGCAACCGATAGGCTTCGTCCACATCGGATTGCGGAAATTTGCGTAAAAAGCTACGCCAAAATCCAACATAGCCCAAGCGGCCGGATAAAACGTTTTCCATCACTGTCAGGCGCTCTACCAAAGCGTATTCTTGAAAAATCATCCCCATATTGCGGCGTTGCTTGCGCAGGGCGCCAGCCCCAAGGGCCGTGATATTCACATCATCCAAAACCGCCGAACCAGACGTGGGCTCGACCAACCTGTTAACGCTGCGAATCAGGGTGCTTTTGCCCGCACCGGAGGGGCCAATCAGGGCTACAACCTGCCCGTCGGGAATGGTTAGCGTCACGTCGCTAAGCGCTTTGTCGCCCGTGTTATATACTTTTGTTAGGCCATTCAATTGCAGCATCTGCTATCCTCAATAGATATAGAAATGGCGCCCGTGCGAGCATGGGCGCCAATAGTTTTAAGGCTTATTCACAAGCGTAGGATACGCCGTTTGCCGTGTCGATTTTGCGGATAACATCCCAGAACTCCTGATAGTTCATTTCAAGGAATTGCCCTTCATTCGACTTTTCGAATTCGGCCTGAAGCGCGGTGCCTTCCCAATCAAACGAGAAGAAGGCGCTACGGATTTTTGCCGCCAGTTCCGGATCAAGATTATAGGCTGTGCCAAACCCGGTTGTCGGGAATGTTTGTGATTTATACAGGCTAATAATCTGGTCTTCTTGAACGTCGCCACGCGCAATCATACGGTTCAGAACCGAATTCGCGATCGAAGCGGCAGGGTAATCCTGATTGGCAACACCAAGGATAGAGTTGTCATGCTTGCCGGAAAACGCTGGCTCAAAGTCACGTTCGGCGATCATGTCAAAATCGGCATTCAAAATAGCCGACGGCGCTTTGAAGCCCGAATTTGACGTTGGAGATGTAAACGCCAAGGTGCCTCCGCGAATGTCTTCAACCGATTCAACGCCCGAGCCCGGATAGGTGATGATTTCCATCTCATATCCGAATCCGCCATCTAGCGACGCCATAATAGTGAACGGGCTAAAGCCGGCGCAATTCACCGCCAACGGGTTGGATCCGGTATTAAAGCCGGCAATGTGCAAGCGGCCCGAACGCATCGCTTCGATTTGAGCGGCATTGGACTGAACCGGGAAAAAGATCACGTCTTTGCCGGTTACTTCTTCCATGTGCTCAAGGAATTCAGCCCAGACACTGATATATACCGCAGGGTCTTCTACCGGTGTATAGGTGAATACCAATGTATCAGGATTCACCCAATCAGCCGGATCAGTCGGGGTATCTGCGACCAAGTCACCGTCGCGGTCGCAATAGCGCTCGTCCAATGTGCCGCGCGGGCAGTCTTCTTGCGCAAAGGCTGCGCCAGTGCTGACCATAAGGGCGGCGGTTACCGTCCCCATAATTTTTAGTGATAGTTTCATATTTCTTCCTCCGCAATTTTTTGTAGAGCCAGTTACGTATAAATTCCTCTCCTTTGCAAACTGAATCAGCCGGATTTGTAATAAAAGTGTCATATTCAAATCTTCTGTTCATTTGTTTTCAAAAGCCAGGCCAGCAAATTCGCCTTCGCACGAAGCCCGCAAAAGGTCGGTTGCAGACCGTATGATGGCGGTGCCAGCGCTGTAGAAGCGAACAAATTGCGACTGCGGTATTTTCGGTTCATTTTTTTCAAAAACAAGGTATTAAGAGAAACAAGAAACTCGGTCACTCGGGCGGCTTAACTTGCGAAAACAGGCACAGGTAATTTGCATTTTGGTATGCTATGATCCGAAACTTGGGAGATTTTAATGTATGACTATGCTGTAATGTGGGAGTGGATGGCGTTTGCTGTCCGCTGGCTTCATGTGATCACCGCGATGGCATGGATCGGGGCGTCGTTTTTTTTCATCGCGCTAGATCTCGGCCTGAAAAAAGCGGCAAATATGCCAGTTGGTGTGCATGGCGAAGAATGGCAGGTGCATGGTGGCGGTTTTTACCACATCCAAAAATACCTAGTCGCCCCCGAGAACATGCCAGAGCACCTCATTTGGCACAAATGGCAGAGCTATATCACGTGGGTGTCTGGTGCAGCCCTTATGATGATCGTCTATTGGATTGGGGGTGAGCTGTTCCTACTGGATCCGACCAAAGCCGAACTCGCCCTTTGGCAGGGCATTCTTATCTCGGCAGGTTCACTGACCATTGGTTGGATCTGCTATGATTTTATGTGCAAATCAAAGCTGGGAGACATGCCCACTATCCTGATGCTGCTGTTGTTTATCATCCTTGTTATTATGTCATGGGGGTATAACCAGATATTCACCGGCCGCGCGGCACTGCTCCATCTGGGGGCATTTACCGCCACCATTATGACCGCCAACGTGTTTTTCATTATCATGCCCAACCAGCGAATTGTGGTGAAAGACCTCAAGGAAGGCCGCACACCCGACGCAAAATACGGCAAAATCGCCAAACTGCGCTCGACCCACAATAATTATCTTACTTTGCCAGTAATTTTCCTGATGCTGAGCACACATTACCCGCTTTCTTTTGCGACGGAATACAGCTGGATCATCGCCAGCCTTGTGTTTTTGACCGGCGTCACGATCCGCCATTATTTCAACACGTTGCATGCCACTGGCAAAGGGCCAAGCTGGACCTGGCTCGTTACAGGGATTCTGTTTATCATTATTGCGTGGCTTTCGAGCAACCCAAATCTGGAAACTTATGAACAGGCCGAAGCGCGCACGCTGACCCCTTATGAACAGAAATTCGCGTCAGCGGCTGGGTTTGAGGACGCTTATTACACCGTGCTTGGCAATTGTTCGATGTGCCATGCCCGCGAGCCCTCGTGGGACAGAATGCTCTGGGCACCCAAAGGCGTGGTGCTGGAAACGCAGAGCGACATCGCCCGCTATGCGGAGCAAATATACATGCAAGCCGGCGCGAGTCACGCGATGCCACCACCCAATGCGGTTGAAATGGATGACGAAGCCCGCGCCATGATCATTGCCTGGTATCTCGCTGCTAAATCGGGCTAGTCCGACCCTGTGCAATGCAGCAAAGGCAAAAGATAAGATCACGCCATTTCCTTATGGCTGGTTAGAATTTCCTTGATCAATATGTCAATGTCGGCCCGGTCAGTTGCGTGATTGATTATGGAAACACGAATAATCTGCCGTCCGCGCCATTCTCCGTGGCTCGGGTAAACTCTGCCGTTGGACTGTATGCGATGCAGAACCTTCGAGGTCACCGCATCGTTCTCACACGCAATCGCCACCTGATTTAAGACAACGTCGTTCAAGATTTCAATGCCGGGTTCGATTGATAGTTTTTCAGCCAGATACTGTGCCAATGCACAGTGGCGCGCGATCATCGCGCGGATACCGGAAGCGCCGAGATGTTTCAAAATGGCATAGCTTGGCACGCCACGGGCGCGGCGGCTCAACTCAAGTGTGCTTTCGCTTGGTTCCCAGGTTTCGCCAAGGTCGGGTAGATACGCGCCGCGCGCGGTCATGGCATTCACCAAAGTGGCGCGGTCCCGCACGATACACAGGCCAGCATCATATGGCGCATTAAGCCACTTGTGCAGATCAACAGCCCAGCTGTCGGCCTGTTCAACACCCATAAGCCGGTCGCGCAATTCCGGCACCGCGCGGGCCCATAGGCCAAACGCACCGTCAACATGAACCCATCCGCCCAGCTCGTGGACCATCGGAATAGCCTGAGCGAAAGGATCAAACGCACCGGTGTTGATTTGCCCGGCTTGCAAGATCACCAGCGGCGGGCCTTTGCAGTTTGCCAGCGCGGCTTCCAGCGCCTTTAGTCGAATACGACCCTGATCATCTGTCTCGAGCCGCATCGCACGCCCAAGACCAAGGCCAGCATAGCGGACCCCGGCCATCGGCGCAGAATGAGCGTCGGCCCCGATGATGACGGGAATCTCTGGTGCGCCAAAGAGGCCGTCTTCGCCAATGTTCCACCCTTGCCGTGCCAAGAGAGCATCTCGCGCCGCAATAATGCCCTGCGTGTTGGCGACAGTCGCGCCGGACACAATTCCAACACCACTTGCCGGGGGCAACCCGAGGAGATCCAGACACCAACGGCAAACAGCTTGTTCAATCAGGGCAACTGACGGGCTTTCCCAAGAAGAGGCGGCATTCTGCCCCCATGAGGTCACAAGAAAGTCGGCTGCTGCGCCGACCGGCATCGACCCACCGCAGACATACCCGAAGAACCGCGGCGACGCATGTGCGTGTATGCCCTCGGCTGCGTCTCGGACGAGCTCTTCAATAACCGAAAGCGCCCCTTCTCCGATCTCGGGAAGTGCGCTCTCGAACCGATGTTCCAGATCGGCGGGGCGAAGGGCTGGTTTTGCCGGCGCATCGGCAAGGCTGGCGCGGTAATTCACCGCCTGGCGTGCCGCTTCCTCCATCGCCAGCCGGCCATCGGTGTCGAGCGGATTAATGCCCGCGTTGCTTGCTTGGTCCGGCGGCGTTCCGGTCATATCTGATCTTGCGGGATTCCCGCATACGCCGTCGTTGCGAAAGGCATTTTTACCCCACAATGTGTTTGATCCAGATTTTCACCCATACCTAATTATCCATCTATCAAGTTACCTTTGTGTAAGGCCCGATATTCTACGCATTATCCGCAATTGCTGTCGAGCGCGGATTTTTAGGAGGCTGCCGAGTTTGAATACATGTGCAAAATCTGGACATCCGAACAGGAAAAGCCCATTGTTTAACCCCGCCATAAGCTGGGGCCAAACACCTGGCGCCCCAAGTTTCGGAGAAACATTATGACACCCGCCCCATTTATCACCCGAGATGGCACGCCTGTTTCGGCGTTTTCATTTGGCACGATGCAATTTGGCGGAAAGGCCGACAAAGACGAAAGCCGCCGGCTTTTTGAAAGCAGCCGCGCAGCGGGCATCAATTTCTTTGACACAGCATTTGTTTATAGCGAGGGGCGCTCCGAGCGGTATCTTGGCGAATTTGCAGCTGCTGAGCGTGATCGCCTGTTTATCGCATCGAAATGCGCTTCTGTTGGCGGCTCTACCTCTGTAACTATCCGGGCGCAACTGGAAGAAAGCCGCCAGCGGCTGAATATGGATATGATCGACGTATTCTACCTTCATAAATGGGACAATGATACGCCGCTGGAGGAAACCTTCGAGACCATGGCCGAGCTGCGTGTGGCCGGGCTGTTTCGCCATATCGGCGTGTCAAATTTCGCGGCGTGGCAAACCGTGAAAGCGGCAAATATTGCAGACAGACTCGGGATCAAGATCGAAATTCTTCAGCCGATGTATAACCTTGTTAAAAGACAGGTCGAGGTGGAAATCCTGCCGATGGCGGTCAGCGAGGGATTTCATGTTGCGCCCTATTCGCCTCTGGGTGGGGGGTTGTTGACCGGAAAATACGCCGCCGGTGCGGGGGGGCGGCTGGCTGACGATAAAATGTATAAGGCACGCTATGGCGTTGACTGGATGCACCAGACGGCGCGTGACCTGTCTGAGCTGGCGGCGCAGGTTGGTGTTCATCCCGCGACACTGGCGGTTGCCTGGGTCGCAAAAAACCCCGGCGTCACGCATCCGATCATTAGCGCCCGCTCCGTCGCGCAGCTCCAGCCTTCGCTAGATGCACTCTCGTATGATCTTTCGGATGATTTGTATCAGCAAATCAGCGCGCTCTCTCGCCAGCCCGCACCAGCCACAGATCGGCTGGAAGAAGCCTGACATGGTGTTTGCCGCTGTCTGATCGGCATAACCGCCAAACGCGAGATGCGTTTGGATCGTGTCGCAGCGTCACCTCAACGCGTCAATTTGTGCTTTGGAAAGAAATGTCGGATTTGCGCCACGGGTCAGCAAAGCCAGCTTTGCCGTTTCTTCGAGCTCTTCAATGGCATAGGCCGCCGCCCACAGGTCTTTACCCGCAACAACGGGGCCGTGATTGGCCAAAAGCACCGCTGATCTTTTGCCCGCAAGCCCCCGCACCGCGTCGCCCATCGCCGGATCTCCGGGCAGAAATATGGGTAAGAGCTTAACCTTGCCCAACATCATTACAGAGTAAGGTGTGATCGGCGGGAGCGCGTTGTCGGCATCAATATCAGGCATCATCGACCACGCGGTAGAGTGGCTCGAATGTAGGTGCACAACAGCGCCGGTTTCGCTTCGCGTGGCGTAAAACGCTTCGTGGAGCGGTGTCTCTTTTGTTGGCTTGTCCCCTGAAATATGGGTCATATCCTGATCAAGCAGGCTGATATTTGCCGGGTCCAGAAATCCGAAGGAACTGCCGGTTGGTGTCATCAGCAATTGGCCGCTTTCCAGCCGCATCGATATATTGCCTGAAGAACCGCGGGTAAGGCCGCGATCAAACATCGACTTGGCAATGCGGCATATGTCTTCGCGCGCTTTCATTTCCCCGGTCATTTTCCCTCCATTTGGTCAAGTGCTTGTTGAAAGAAATCAGGCCCGCCAAAGTTGCCTGACTTTAGGGCCAGCGCAATCTCGCGGCCCTGCAGCCGCACAAGGGGCACCCCGGCGGCAATTCTTGGGCCAAGGCGCAATTCCTGCGCTGACAAGCCGCTGACCACCGCGCCGGAGGTTTCACCGCCCGCAACCACAATTCGCCTTATACCCGCCCCGACCAAGTGTGCGGCGAGATCAGAAAACAGGGTTTCAATGGCCGTCGCCGCCGTTTCCCGCCCAAATTTCGCTTGTGCTTTCAGCACCAGCTCAGGATCGGCGGATGAAAAGACAAGCGGGGTGGTCGCTTGTTCAAGCACCCATCTGGCCAGCATTTCAGCCGTCAGCTTGCCGGAAATTATGTCTTCTGCGCCAACTTCAAAAGCGGGGGCAGTGGCGCGAAATCGGGTAACTTGGCTGCGCGTGGCCCGGCTGCATGAACCAGATAGCACAACACCTTTGCCCATAACCGGCCGCCATTCGGGCTTTGCGGCGGTAAAGCCGAAGTTTGCCGGCAGGCCCATTGCAATACCCGATCCACCACATAAAAGCCTGGCGCCTTTGGCCGCTTTGCCAATGGTGAGCAGGTCCTCGTCGCGGATCGCATCTACGATCACATGGCCGGATGCGGGCAGGGCAGCACAAATCGCAGCGGCACCCGCAAAAACTGTGCGTGCCGCAATATGGGAGACTTCGGATGATGATTGCGCCGCCAACACGCGCCGTAAATCGGCATCGGTCATTGGCGTCAGCGGGTGATCCCGCATGCCGCTTTCGTTCAGCGGAGCATCTTCCACAAACAAATTTCCCATATAAACCGAGCGGCCGTTTTCCGGAAATGCCGGGCATACAATCACCGGCCCGGCCCTGAGCCGCTCACTCAAAGCATCGAGCACCGGCCCGATATTTCCCTGCGCGGTCGAATCAAAAGTCGAGCACACCTTAAATACAATCTGTTCAGCCCCTTGCGCGATTAACCACGCACAGGCATCCAGTGAGTCGGCAATCGCCTGTTCGCGCGGCGCTGTGCGAGATTTCAGGGCCACAACACCGGCGTCAAGCGTGGCTTCGGCCGGGCCATCAGGCACGCCAATAAACTGCGCAACCGCCATGCCGTGCTCAGCCAAAGTGAGCGCAATGTCTGAAGCGCCGGTGAAATCGTCTGCGATGACACCAATTTTCATAGCCAAGGCCCTGCGTTCGGGCCGACATCCAGCCTGCTGATATGATCGTCGGGCCCTTTCGGGAAATAGCGCCGCACCAGCGGATCATGGCCCGGAATTATGAGGCCCGGCGTGGAAGCAAGGCGCTGGATGGTGTTAAAACCGTCGAGCATATCTTGCAGGTCCACCACAATCGGAAAAGGCTTGCGGGCGATGAAGTTTTCATAAAAATGAGCCGCGTCAGAAGCCAGCACAAGCCAGCCCGATACGGTCATTACCCGCACAGCCTGCAAGCCGCGCGAATGCCCGCCAATCCGGTGCACCGTTATGCCCTCGCAAATCCGGGCGTCGCCATCGTGGAACTGGACTTTGCCTGCATATAGCCGTTTTATCGCCTCGCAGATATGGTTGGCTGTAAAAGGCATGCGCAGGGTGTCGTGGCACATGCACGGCCCGGTAGCATAAGCCATCTCAGCCGCCTGAATATGCAGTTTCGCATTCGGAAAATGCTGAAGCCCGCCAGCGTGGTCATAGTGCAAATGGGTTACGATGAGATCGGTAATATCATCTGGCGTAACACCCAGCGGGGCGAGCGCATCTGACGGGTTGAGCTCTATGGGCCTGCCGCGGGCTTTGGCCTCGGCCTCGTCATAGCCGGTATCGACAAGAATCGTTTCTTTGCCACACCTTAGCAACCACATGAAATAGTCCATCGGGTGCTCGGTATCATGCGCGTCATCAAAAATAAAACTATCGCCGCGCGTGCGGTTGTTCCTGTCGGCGTATTTGACAGCATAGACTTCCCACTGTTTCACACCCACACCTCGCTGTAAGTATCGACCTCTTTGGAAATTATCATATCCGCCACAGCCCTGTCGAAAGAAATAAAATGTGCGCTTTTCAGGTGATCAGTAAATGACGATTTATCCTCATAGATTTCATAAAGGAAAATCGCGTTCGGTTTCGCCGGATCACGGCATACATCAAAGCGCAAACAGGCCGGCTCGTTGGCCAATGAGGCGCGGGCGTTTTCGCGCACCAGCTCTGAAAAGGCGTCTTGGTTTTCGGATTTTACCTTGAACAAAACGGTTACAACATACATCAGTTGGATCTCCTCAGGAGGCGGGAAAATAACCGCTTGGTTAGGGGGAATTGGCTTAGGATCAAGGCGATATTCAAGCCGAGCAAAATAGCCGCCCCGGGGCGCGTGACAAAGGCCGCAAGATCCCCGTCAGAAATGAGCAGTGTGCGGCGAAACGTTTCGTCAAACAAGCCACCAAGAATGACACCGATGACGAGGGGGGCAATGGGGAATTTTAGCATATTCATAAAATACGCCACAAAGCCGACGCCAAGCATCAGATAAAGATCGTTGATTCCGCCGCCAACGCTGAAAGACCCGATAGTGGTGAGCACCATCACAACCGGAAGGAAAACCGTGCGCGGGATTTTGAGGATCGAAATAAATATGCGCGCGGTGAACAACCCCATAAGAAACATCGTCAGGGAAGCCAGCACAAGAATTGCCGCAATCCGCAATATGATGTTTGGGTCAATCGTAGGGCCGGGAACCACGTTATTGATCATAAACGCCCCCATCAGCGCCGCTGCGGGCGGTGAACCGGGGATGCCAAGCACAAGAAGCGGGATTAGCGCGCCGCCAATGCAGGCGTTGTTTGCGGTCTCTGATGATAGCAGCCCTTCAAGGCTGCCTTTGCCGAAATTGGCCCCATCTTTGCTGACAGTCTTGCCGACACCATAAGAAACCCAGCCCGCAACATCTTCGCCAACCCCGGGAAGGGCACCAACCCCTGTGCCAATAAGGCCTGACCGCCCGATTGTGGGAAGGTAGCGTTTTATCGCGGCGATATTGGGCATGATCCGGCCTTGCAGCGCCACCATTTTTCCGGCTTTTGCATGGCGTAGGCCGTCAATGATCTGCGGCACCGCAAATGCGCCCATCAAAACAGGGACCACCTGAAAGCCCGACAAAAGGTAAGACCAGCCAAACGTGTATCTTGGCTCGCTGAGCAGCGGGTCCAGCCCCACCATGGCCATCGCCAGCCCGATCAGCCCGGCGATCCAGCCCTTAATCACAAGATCTTCGCTCATCAGGGTGCCCGACAGCAGGATGCCAAACAAAGCCAGTAGCGCTTTTTCGGGGCTGGCAATGTTTTTTGAAATCATCAGGAGCACGCCCACAAAAACTAACAGGGCAAATGTGCCTATGAGCGTGCCGATAAAGCTGGCCGTGGTGGTGAGGCCAAGGGCCTCGCCGCCGCGCCCTGCTTTTGCGAGCGGGTAGCCGTCCATGGCGGTGGCGGCACTTGCCGCTGTGCCCGGGATATTTAGCAATATCGACGGGTAGGAGCCGCCGTATATTGCGCCGACATAAGCGCCGAGAAGCGCGATCAGCGAATAATCAAGCGGGATTTTATTGCCAAAGAACCCGGTGAGAATCGTAACCGCCAATGTCGCGGTTAGGCCCGGAAGCGCGCCAAAAGTGATGCCAAGAAACACAGAGGAAATCAGGTATAAATAGGTGAGCGGGTCCAGGATCAGGGCGGCAAATGCTGAGCCAAATCCGGTAAATTGAGAAAGAATGAAGTCCATCGTTAGTCTCTCCAGAGCGGGCGCAGGGTTACATAATAGTGGTATTCGATCTGCTTGAAGAGCAGCCCGGTGCGAGCCGGCACATTTTGGCGAAATCCGAAGGCCATGGCGATTACCAGAATAACTGGGATAAGGACCGCGATCACCGGAATCGCGCGGCAAACCCTCTCGGTTTTTGATTTGAAAATCACAACCACGGTCAACCCGACCCAAAAACCCAGTGTAACCCAGTCATCGTCAAGCGCGCCCCACTCGGATTGGGGCAGATGGGCTATCAGCGCGTAAAGGCCCGGTAGGGCAACCATTGCGGCCGCAAGAAAGGCCCGCCAGCGATACCCGCCGTAAAAGCCAAAGATCAAGCTGGTGATCAGCAGGCCGCTGTTGAGGATAAAATCGACTCTTGGCACCAGACCGGTGACGTAAAAAAAGATGATGATGCCGACCGAGGTAAACCGGAAGGCCTCATCAGGATTCCACCCGATTCCGGTTGCCGAAAACGCGATTTTTGCCCCGCCTGATCGAATGGCAATGACAAGAAGCACAACGGACAAAACCAACATGCCACCGAATATTCCAAAGGGAACGATTGCTGCCGAATTATACCAGTCTGCGCCGCTTACCCCGGCTCGATTGCCGCCAAACAAGGGAATAGATGTGGTCTTCCATAAAAAGAATATGGAAAGCCCAATGAGCAGCAAAGAGGCCCAGAAATCCCTCGCGCGCAATTGGTTTTTAGAGTCTCGTTCGGGCACGTTTGGCCTCCTGCTGCAAATAGAGGCGCAGGCAAATTGCCAGCGCCTCCGGTTTTTGTGTTACGGGCGTTCGATGCCGAGTGTGGCAGGGTCAACCGTAGCCGCGCCAAGTTCTTGCAAAGTATAGGCAAAATTGCTTTCAAGCGTGGTGAAAATCGCCTGTGCATCCGCGCCATAAGCCCCGCTTACCGCGTAATTATTTGCAGAGGCCCATTCAGCCACCGTGTCAGAAGCTATCGCTTGCTCAAAGGCGGCGCCCAAAGCTGCCTTGACATCATCCGACGCTGAATTGTGGACCGCAAAACCGATGGCCTGCATGAGCGGCAAATACTTGTCTAGGCCGTCATAGATATCAAAAGCCGAAGGCACGGTTGCGCCGGCGATCTCTACGCTATCCGGCGTCAACATTGCCAACGGGCGCAGTAAGCCACCTTCGATCAGCGCGGCTTGTTCTGCAAGCGAGGTCACAACCAAGGCAACTTCGCCTGCAAGTGCAGCTTCTTGGCCGGGTGCAGAGCCTTGATAGGGCACAAACAAGAATTCAGCATCCGCCCCATTCTGGATTGCCAAAAGATTGAGGTGATGGATCGAACCAGCACCTGACGCCGCTGCCGGGATCGAATTAGGTGCAGCTTTTGCAGCGTCTACCAATTCTTGCAGGGTTGTATAAGGGCTATCAGCCGGCACCGAAATGAGGTCAGGCGACCCACCGACAATAAAAGGATACCAATAGTCGAATTTTTTATCCCAGCCGCCTTGAACGGCCGCCGTTACGTTTGATTCCGAGAGGCCAACCAGAGTGTAGCCGTCATCTGGCTGGTTCATCACGTAAACCATGCCGTTTGAGCCCGCAACGCCGCCGGTTTGATTGATAACGTTGATCGAAACCGGGAGGTGCTTTTCCATCTCGGCCATATTCATCCGGTTAATTGAATCGGTGCCGCCACCGGCGCCCCAAACCACAGCCGTTGTGATGTCACGGTATGGGTATTCCTGCGCGACCGCGCCGGTAGCGACGCCAAGAACCAGCGCCGCCGTTGCTCCAAATTTCCCTATTGAGAATGTCATCTTGAATTCCTTTCTGATGATCGTTTTGTATTGCATTTAATTACGTATTGCATAATGCATACATTGTCAACTATACTGACAAGCAAAACAAGATCAAGTAGAAATGCCGAAAGGATTAGGTAGGCCAATGACACATAATTTTAATATCGCAGTATTTGACGGAGACGGTATTGGCCCTGAAATAATGGCTCCTACCCTAGAAATCCTTGAGCAGATGGCACGGGTTTCCCGGCACTATGATCTGACCTTCAAGAGTGCCCCCGCCGGGGCTGCCCATTATGCAAAAACCGGCGAATCACTGCCGGCCCCGTCTATGGCTTTGGCGCGAGAATCAGATGCAATCCTGTTATCGGCGATGGGCCTGCCAAGCGTTAGATACAAAGATGGCACCGAAATATCGCCACAGATCGATTTGCGAAAAGCGCTGTCTCTGTTTGCTGGTGTTCGGCCGGTGAGCGTGCGCGCGGGGCAAAAAACACCGCTAAATATGCCAGCCGGAAAAGAAATAGATTTTGTGCTGATACGGGAAAGCACCGAAGGGTTGTTTCATACGCAAGGCTGCGGTGAAGTGAGCAAGGATGAGGCCCGCGAAACCTTGCTGATCACCCGCGAAGTCTCCGAAAAGCTGTTCAAGTTCACTTTTGGTTTGGCCGCGCAACGCAAGGCCGCAGGCGATGGCAAAGGCCGCGTGACCTGTGTTGACAAGGCAAACGTCTTTCGCGCCTTCGCTTTTTTCCGCGAAATGTTTGACGCTGAAGCCAAAAACCACCCCGAACTGGCTGCTGATCACGCCTATGTGGATGCAACCGCCCTTTGGATGGTGCAAAAACCGTGGGATTTTGATGTGCTCGTGACCGAAAACATGTTTGGCGACATTTTGTCAGATCTTGGCGCCGGGTTGATGGGCGGACTTGGCCTTGCCCCTTCAGCAGATATCGGGCTGGCCCACGCGGTTTTTCAACCCTGCCACGGCTCGGCACCGGATATTGCCGGCCAAGGCATTGCAAATCCGTTTGCGATGATACTATCGGCGGCAATGATGCTGGAATGGCTTGGCAACCGGCATGATATTCCCGAAATGCTCAGCGATGGCCGCCGACTGCGCGCGGCTGTTGATACGGTCGTATCATCAGGCCAGCATTTAACCAGCGATCTGGGCGGAAGCGCGACCACAATTGCCGCGGCAGCTGCGGTTCAAAGTGGAGTGGCCCAAACATGACCTTGCGTGTCGCATGTGTCGGCGCGGGCTATTTCAGCCGCTTTCATTATGAAAGCTGGGCGCGTATGCCGCGCGTGGATTTGGTTGCATCGTGTAATCGGGACATCAGCAAAGCCAAAGCCACAGGTTTGCCCGCCTATAGCGATCTACCGCTGATGATCCACGACCAAAAACCGGATCTGCTGGATATCATCTTGCCACCCGAAGCGCATGCCCAGACAATCAGGGCGGCGCTTGAACACGGCATAAAAACAATGATTTGCCAAAAGCCGTTTTGCCAGAATCTGACAGAGGCACGGCAAATCACCGAAGAAGCCGAAGCCGCAGGGGCTTTGATTATCGTTCACGAGAATTTCCGGTTTCAACCGTGGTATCGTGCCATAAAGGCAGCGCTAGAGGCGGGGAAAGTCGGGGCGCTTCAACAGGTGACATTCCGGTTGCGCCCGGGTGACGGGCAGGGGCCACAGGCTTATTTGGACAGGCAGCCCTATTTTCAGAAAATGGAGCGGTTTCTCGTTCATGAAACTGCGGTGCATTGGGTTGATACATTCCGGTTTTTGCTGGGTGATCCAACGGCGGTTTATGCTGATCTTCGCAAAGTAAACCAGCACATCGCGGGGGAGGATGCCGGTTATATCCTGTTTGATCATGCGGATGGCGTCCGTGCTTTGTTTGATGGCAACCGCAATCTTGACCACGACGCCGATAACAAACGGCGCACAATGGGAGAGGCGCTTGTTGAGGGCACAAATGCTGTGCTGACTCTGAAAGGCGATGGCTCTATCTGGTTGCGCGCTTTTGAAAGCCAATCCTCCGAATTGCTCCTTTCGCCGGATAGGTGGGACGGTTTTGGCGGGGATTGTGTGCATCAGTTACAAAGTCATGTTGTATCGGGGCTACTTGATGGTGCACAGTTGGAAAACCGAGCCCGCGATTATCTGGCGGTCATTGAAATCGAAGAGGCCATTTATCACTCTGCTGAAACTGGCGCAAAAATAAGACTGAAATACCTTGAATAAACCGATTCAAAAAAATCTTTCCAATTCGCAGCGCGCCGCGGGTGCGCTGCGTGATCTGATCTTTTCCGGTGAGCTTTCCGCAGGCTCGGACCATTTGGAGAGCGAGCTGGCGGTTCGTCTTGGCATGTCGCGGACGCCGGTGCGTGAGGCGGTGCTTGTGCTTGAAAGCCAGGGTCTTTTAGAGGTGCGGCCGCGCAAAGGTGTGCGAATCCTGCCCATTTCTCCCGATGATATGCGGGAAGTTTACGAAGTGCTGACCGTGCTGGAAAGCCTCGCGGCAACAAATGCTGCCACCGCCAACTATAGCGATGATCAATTGGCTGCGCTGAACAATGCCATCGAGCAGATGGATGCCGCGATCCAGCAAGATGATCGGCTTGCATGGGCAAAAGCGGACGACCAGTTTCACCGGGAGCTTGTAAGGCTGGGTGGAAATAAACGCGTGATCGAAATAGCCGAACGGATGAGCGATCAGGTGCGCCGCGCACGCGCGGTTACCCTGTTTATGCGCCCCAAGCCCACAAAATCCAACGAAGATCATCGGGCCGTTTTTAATGCAATTAGAAACGGAAACCCCGAGGAAGCCGGCGATCGGCACCGGCAACACCGCGAGCATGCCAAAGACGAGCTTGTCGGGCTGCTCACCAAATTTAGGTTGAGCCGAATTTAGCGTTCAGGTTTTGCAGGTATGGCGGGGTCGCGTTGGGCATTATTCCCCAATGTTGATGTCGAATCTCAAGTTTAGATTCCACCCGCGCCACGAATTTTCTCCACAATGCTGTCAATTCCCTCACGGGTTTTAAGCGAAGCAAAAACTGTGGGAAGCGCGCCGCGCATTTTCTTTGCGTCCCGCTGCATCACGCCAAGATCAGCGCCCACATAGGGGGCCAGATCGGTCTTGTTGATGACAAGGATATCAGAGCGGGTAATAGCCGGGCCGCCTTTGCGGGGGATTTCTTCGCCAGCGGCGACATCGATCACATAAATCGTCAGGTCCGCCAATTCGGGGCTGAAGGTTGCGGAGAGGTTATCTCCACCGCTTTCGATCATGATGATTTCCAGATCGGGGTGGCGGGCGTTTAGCTCAGCGATAGCGGCGAGGTTGATTGAGGCATCTTCGCGGATGGCTGTGTGGGGGCAGCCGCCGGTTTCGACACCCACCACCCTGTCTGACGGCAAGATTTGCAGGCGCATCAGCGCTTCGGCGTCTTCCTGCGTGTATATGTCGTTGGTGATCACGGCGATGGAATGGGCGTTGCGAAACACCTCACAAAGGGCCGCGGTCAGCGTTGTTTTTCCGGCGCCGACAGGGCCGCCTATCCCGATGCGTAAAGGGCCATTTGGGCTGGTCATGTGCGGAATATCCTTGAATGTTGGGTTTCGTGTTGCATCGAGGCGATATCGATCATGAACGAAGTGGAAGAAAGCAACGACAGGTTGCCGGTTTCGGCCCGCGCCGCAACCTGCACACAGGCCGGTGCGAGTTTGTGCACAATTTTTTGGCCTTCGGTTTGGCCAATGGCCATCAGGCGCTGGCTTGCGGCCACCAGATTGGAAATAAAGGCAAGCAGATACATTTTGATCGTCAGGTGCAGGGGCAGATCCTGCAAATAGGCCGCGCGCCCCATAGCCACCGGATAGGAAAGACCGGCAAGCGCGTCCCCCCAGACCGCCGCTGTCACAGCGCAAAATGCCGCCCCTTGCTGCGTGGCCTCGAAAAGGCGCTCTTTTGATGCGGCAAAGGCGCGGATGGTTGCGTCAATTTCTGCCAGTTTTTCCGTGTTGCCGGCGCGGTAAGCGGCGGCAAGAAACAGGGCGTCGGAAAACCCCGCGCCGCGCGAAAGCACATCTTCCAGCCATGCCCCGAGGCAGTTTCCATCCCGTAGCCAGCCATTTGCAACCGCCGCTTCGAGGCCGTGGCTATAAGCGAAAGACCCCACCGGATAAGCCGGTGAAAGCCACTGGCTGAGGGTCAGGATTTGGGTGTCAGTGAGCATGGGCGTGGGTGCGGCCGTGCCCATAGGCACCGCCCTCTGGCGTAAAGGGTTCGCTCACATCGCGCAGGGTTGCTCCCAGCCTTTGCAACATGTCACGAATAACATGATCCCGCTGGATCAGCAGGCGGTCGGCCTCAACCTGACAGGGCATATGGCGATTGCCGATATGCCAGGCAAGGCGCGTCAGGTTTCCTGTCACTTGCATCAAATCCTCTTTGGCGGCGCGGACCTCGATCAGGCGGCCGTCTTCGAGCTCCAGCGCATCGCCATGGTTGAGCGAGGTTGTGTGCTCCAGATCGACCAAAACGCGCGCTCCTTGCGCGGTGGTCAAGACTTTACGGCGAAAAAACCGCCCGTCATAGGCGAGCGTGACCTGATCGCAGGCGTCAGCGTGGCCTGGCGCGCGCATAATATTGTGGCAAGCTGGTAGGTGCATGGCTATTCCTTCAAAACATAAAATACCGCTGCGCCATGGGCAGCACGTCGGCGGGTTGGCAGGTCAGTAATTCACCATCGGCGCGGACCTCGTAGGTTTCGGGATTGACCTCCATCACCGGTGTGGCATCGTTTAGAAGCAGGTCCTTTTTGCCGATACCCCGGGTGTTTTTGACAGCAACCGTCTGCTTGGCAAGGCCAAGGCTGCTGCGAAGGTCTGTATCCTGTGCGGCTGCACTTACAAACGTCACAGCCGAGTTTTCGACCGCGCGCCCAAAAGCGCCAAACATCGGGCGGGAATAGACAGGCTGGGGTGTGGGGATAGAGGCATTCGGGTCACCCATTTGCGCCATCGCAATGGTGCCGCCAAGCAAAACCATCTCGGGCTTCACCCCGAAAAAGGCCGGGTTCCACAAAACCAGATCGGCGCGCTTGCCTTCCGCAATCGAGCCGATTTCGGTTGAAATTCCGTGTGCGATGGCGGGGTTGATCGTGTATTTGGCAATGTAGCGGCGCACCCGGAAATTATCGTTGTCGCCGATCTCTTCAGCGAGCTTTCCACGCTGTTTTTTCATCTTGTCCGCTGTCTGCCATGTCCGGATCAGCACTTCGCCCACCCGCCCCATGGCCTGGCTGTCAGACGCAATAATAGAAAACGCGCCCATATCATGCAGAATATCTTCGGCGGCGATGGTTTCGCGCCGGATACGGCTTTCGGCAAAGGCCACATCTTCGGGGATAGATTTATCAAGATGGTGGCAGACCATGAGCATATCGAGGTGTTCTTCGAGTGTGTTCACCGTAAAGGGCCGCGTCGGGTTGGTGGAGGAGGGCAATACATGCTCTTCGCCGCAAATCTTTATGATATCAGGTGCGTGGCCGCCGCCAGCGCCTTCGGTATGAAAAGCATGTATCGTGCGGCCCTCCATGGCCTTAACAGTATGCTCGACAAAGCCGCTTTCATTGAGCGTATCGGTGTGGATCATCACCTGCACATCCATGGCATCGGCAACCGATAGGCAGCAATCAATCGCGGCGGGTGTGGTGCCCCAGTCTTCGTGCAGCTTAAGCGCACAGGCTCCGCCCAGCACCTGTTCCTCCAGCGCCGCGGGCAGGCTGGCATTGCCTTTGCCCGCAAAGGCGAGGTTCATCGGAAAGGCATCGGCTGCCTGCAACATGCGCCCGATGTGCCATGGCCCCGGCGTGCAGGTGGTGGCCAATGTGCCATGCGCGGGGCCAGTGCCACCGCCGAGCATAGTGGTCAGGCCGGAATGCAGGGCATCCTCGATCTGTTGCGGGCAAATAAAATGGATATGGCTGTCAAACCCGCCAGCGGTGAGGATGCGACCCTCACCGGCAATCGCCTCGGTCCCCGGGCCGACAATAATGTCCACACCGGGCTGGGTATCGGGGTTGCCGGCTTTGCCGATTTTGTGAATGCGCCCGTTTTTGAGGCCCACATCGGCCTTGTATATCCCCGAGTGATCCACGATCAGCGCATTGGTGATCACGGTATCCACAGCACCAGCGGCCCGCGTGACCTGAGATTGGCCCATGCCATCACGAATGACCTTGCCCCCGCCAAATTTGACTTCTTCGCCGTAGCTGGTGAGATCCCGTTCAACCTCGATGATCAAGTCGGTATCGGCAAGGCGCAGTTTGTCGCCGGTTGTGGGGCCAAACATGGCCGCGTAATCCGCGCGTTTGATTTTGGCAGGCATCAGAGGGCTCCCATAATTTCTTGGTTAAACCCGTAAATTTTCCGGCCTCCACCAATGGGAATAAGCGGCACTTCGCGCCTTTGCCCCGGCTCAAACCGCACGGCGGTGCCCGCCGCAATATCCAGCCGCATGCCGCGCGCGATTGCCCTGTCAAAGCTCAATAGGGGGTTGGCCTCGCCAAAGTGGTAATGTGAGCCGACCTGAACCGGCCGGTCGCCGGTATTGGCAACCATCAATGTGACCACTTTATGGTTGGCGTTCAGGGTCAGGCTTCCTGCTTTCGGAAATACTTCACCGGGGATCATGCCAGCACTCCTTCGCGGATAGGGTTGTGGACGGTGACAAGCTTTGTGCCGTCAGGAAAGGTAGCCTCGACCTGCACATCATGGATCATTTCAGGCACGCCCTCCATACATTGGGCGCGGGTTATAACATGGGCACCCGCCTCCATCATATCGGCAACAGAGCGGCCATCGCGCGCCCCTTCAACCACTTCTTCGGTAATAAGCGCAATGGCTTCAGGGTGGTTGAGCTTCACGCCGCGCTGCAGGCGCTTGCGGGCCACTTCGGCAGCCATGGCTATCAACAATTTGTCTTTTTCACGGGGGGTCAGGTTCATATCAGATCATCCAGCATTTTGGTAAGTGTTGATGGGTCAAAAGGTTTAATATCGGGATCAGGTGCTTGCGCAATTCGAAGCTGTCGGCTGCCAGCATGCGCATCACCATTACATTTGGTTTAAGCAGGCTTGCACCACCCTGCGCGGGCAGCAGCTTTCGCACCGGCGCAAGCCATGTTTCAGCGTCATTTGCGACATATACCAAACTGGCAATCGCACGGGAGCTTGAGGCGATATGCGGCCGGTCGAGCAATTTTTGCACATCGCCCTCTAGCGTCATGGCATCCAAAAACAGCGGGGCACCGTCTTGCCGGATGTCGATTCTGTCGCGAAAGCGGATGTCTGCAAGCGTCTCGCCCATTTCTGTCCGCCCAAAGACCAGAGGCTCGACTATCAGGGCGCTGCCACTGGCCGCCAGATCCAGCCGCAACGAGCGCCTAAAATTGCAGCCCTCAAACAAGATGGTTTCTTGCGGCAACCAGTTAATGCGGGCGTTATCCGCCACGTTGAGTTGTGTTGTCATGTGGCCCGTTTCGAAACCGCGGGCCTTGTAGGCGCGCTCGGCCGCCTGACTTGTCAGCGTCAGCGTGCTGTTTGCTCTGGTTTCGGCTGAAACCGAGAATTTGTCTCCTCCGGCAATGCCGCCCGCAGTATTGACAAGCACCGCCTCCACCGCCGCGCTGCTTGGCCGGGGAAACAAGCACCTGAGCGAGCCCGATTGGCGCAAGCCTTGAAGCCGCGAAAGAGATCCTGACGCATGTATGGATAGATCAACCGTTCCGCGTGCCCGCGGCATCGATGCAACAGACCTGTCAATCTCATATGGAATCGTTAGTGAAATGCCATTCTCCCGCGACAAAGTAATCACGGAAGATATGGCCAACCTCGGCAGTGAATGCCCGAAAAATCAGCAACGAATTGAATTTAAAAAAATGTATGACTAAAAAATAGGCACAAGCATTGGTGCTGGTCAAAATATAATCATTAACGACCTTTGGCTTTGAAAAGACCCTCGATTGGATTGTTATTCCGGCGCTGATGGAGAATCACTCTATCTGCCCGTCGGGATAACAATCTTGGAAAACAGGGTGTGTGACGATCACACGAATTGGAACTCATACAGATCGCCACACTGGTGCAACAAGAAGTTGCGGAGCAACGGTAAGGGAAATTGTGTTTGATCGCAACCTCCCGATATCGCGCCTCCGCGAGGAGAATTACATGACTTTTCTTAAAATCTCATTGGCGGCAACCACTGCGTTGGCCGCTCTGACCGTCTCAGCGCAAGCTGTTGAATGCCCAATCAAAGTTGGTGTTTTACACTCGCTTTCCGGCACCATGGCCATTTCTGAAACCACTCTGAAAGACACTATGCTGATGCTGATCGAACAGCAAAACGAAGCTGGTGGCCTGCTCGGGTGTGATTTGGAAGCCGTTGTCGTTGACCCCGCTTCCGACTGGCCGCTTTTTGCTGAAAAAGCACGCGAACTGCTCAGCGTGCAGGAAGTGGATGTGATCTTCGGAAACTGGACCAGCGTGAGCCGCAAATCGGTTTTGCCGGTGATCGAGGAATTGAACGGCTTGCTGTTCTATCCGGTTCAGTATGAAGGCGAAGAAAGCTCGCGCAACGTGTTTTATACCGGTGCAGCGCCCAACCAGCAGGCCATTCCTGCCACCGATTACTTCCTTGAAGAGCTGGGCGTTGAGCGGTTTGCATTGCTGGGCACAGACTATGTCTACCCGCGCACAACCAACAATATTCTCGAAAGCTATCTGCAATCAAAAGGCGTTGCCGAAGATGATATCTTTGTGAATTACACCCCGTTTGGTCACAGTGACTGGTCCACAATTGTGGCTGATATTGTTGCGATGGCTGCCGAAGGCAAGAAAGTCGGCGTTATCTCGACCATCAATGGCGATGCAAATATCGGGTTCTACAAAGAACTGGCCGCGGCCGGTATTTCAGCGGATGACATTCCGGTTGTAGCTTTCTCGGTGGGTGAAGAAGAGCTTTCAGGCCTCGACACCTCAAACCTTGTCGGGCATCTGGCAGCATGGAACTACTTCCAGTCTGCGGAGTCCGAAGACAATGCGTCCTGGATCGAAGCGTGGAAAGCCCGCATGGGTGAAGACCGGGTAACCAACGACCCTATGGAGGCCCACTATATCGGCTTCAACATGTGGGTGAATGCCGTGGCCGAGGCCGGAACCACCGATGTCGATGCCGTGCGCACCGCCATGTATGGGCAGGAATTCCCGAACCTGACAGGCGGCACTGCGGTTATGTTGCCAAACCACCATTTGGCCAAGCCGGTTTTGATTGGTGAAATTCAGGAAGACGGCCAGTTCGACATCATCAGCCAGACCGAAGAAGTCAAGGGCGATGCATGGACAGATTATCTGCCTGAAAGTGCGGTTCTGATATCTGACTGGCAGGAATTGGGCTGCGGTATGTATAATACCGAAACCTCGAGCTGCGTTCAGATCAAATCGAACTACTAATAAAACAACCCGGAGGGGGCGCGCCCCCCTTCGGGATTTGAGGTTTGAATATCATGAAAATTTCCTTTTTGACCGTTCTGTTTATTGCTATTTCAGCATTTGCTTCATGGGCGCAAAACGTGACCGTGCAAGCCGTGCTACAGGAAAATCGCGCGCTGATCGTTCAAAGCTCGCGCCGGACAATAGAGCCGGCCATCAACGCCGTGGCGGATAGCGGCTCGGCACAAGCTCAGGCGGTTCTGGAAATCTGGCAGGCCAAGGAGATCTGGCTGCGCGAGAGTGACGGGCTGTTTTTTCGTGGTGAGCGGATCGGGTCAAAGTCTTATCGTCTTTATGATCTCGATACCGGAGAAATTGTTGGTGAGGTCGCCAAAAGTGAACTCAAGCAGATTAAGCCCAATAGCGGTATCCGCGCTCTATTGGCAACGGCGCTGGTTCGGTTTCAACTGCTCGACCCCGATATAGAGCGGCGGCGCGATGCTATTGCCGCGATCGAGCGGGCCCCGGAAGCCGGCCTTCTGGCACCACTGCGCGCTTCAATCGTAGATGAGCAAAACGCCACCCTAAAAGCGCGAAAAACCCGCCTCGAAACCCTGCTGACAATTGCCTATGGCGCAAACCAAGCCACGCGGCTTGAGGCCATCAATCTCGTGGCAACCGATCTGGGGGTTGATGTTCGCGCCACCTTAAATCCGTTGGTTGCGACCAAATTACAGATCGTGCAAGGCGATCTTCCCGAAGGCTGGAATATTGCACAAGAGCTAGCGCCCGGCACCGACGCGTTATCATTCGAAATTGCTTATGCCATGCTGGTTGATAAAGGCCATGCGCCACCGGTTATCAGCGCACAGGAATTGCGCGCAGCGCTGGCCGGGAATATTCAGGATGGGCGGGTCGGCGGCTTTGCCGTCGAGGATCTCGACAATCAGGAAAACCGCATGATGGCCTACAAAAACCTGACCGATGCCGGACTGGTTTCCGGCCAAGTTGCGCTGCCCGACATGCCAGAAATGACAGCACAGTTTCGCTTTATCGAAGTCTATGCCGAACCCTCCCCGGCGCTCACCGATGCAGCCCAAGCGGCCCTGTCGCGCATTTCGACACGCGTTAATCTGAGCCAGACCGCTGACCTGACACTGGATGCGCTGTCGCTGGCATCGATCTATTTTCTGGCGGCCATCGGGCTAGCCATAACATTTGGCGCGATGGGCGTTATCAATATGGCGCATGGCGAGTTTATAATGATGGGCGCCTATACCGGATATGTTGTTCAACAGATTATCCCAAACTACACCGCTTCAATCATTGTCGCCGTTCCAATGGCCTTTTTCGTGACCTTCATGGCCGGGGTGGTTATGGAGCGCCTCGTAATCCGCTGGTTATACGACCGGCCGCTTGAAACCCTGCTGGCGACTTTTGGCATTTCGATTGCGTTGCAACAACTTGCAAAAAATATCTTCGGCACACAGGCGCGCCCTTTGACCTCACCTGCCTGGCTTGACGGTGCGCTACAAATTAATGCGGTGATCTCGATCAGCTACATTCGGATCGCTATTTTTGTGCTCGCGCTAATCTTTCTTGGCGTTTTCCTCTATATCATGCGCCGGACAAGGCTAGGCCTCGAAACCCGCGCCGTGACCCAAAACCGCCGCATGGCGGCATCGATGGGTATCAACCCGGATCGGGTTAACATGCTGACATTTGGCTTGGGTTCGGGG
>Ga0316205_10001616_pt1 | contig 27207 bp, 28 predicted proteins | sample 3monthpyrite_MG_FD_204941 | JGI IMG/M metagenome (GOLD analysis project Ga0316205, IMG submission 204941) | Microbial mat bacterial communities from mineral coupon in-situ incubated in ocean water Damariscotta River, Maine, United States -... | ecosystem: Environmental > Aquatic > Marine >... | reverse complement strand
CGCACATATAAATGACTGCCGCGGATGCCCTGACTGCCACCGGTTGCAAAACTCTGCCATACATTATCACGTGCAATATTTTGTCCGGGTGTCGGATACTCAGTGCTGACTTTAGACCAGTCACATTGCAGCTCTTCTGCCACCAGTTGCGCCAGCCCCGTTAACGTACCCTGTCCCATTTCAGATCGAACAATACGAATAATCACGCTGTCATCCGCCTGGATCATTACCCAGGCATTAACTTCTGGCACTTTCAAATCCGACGCAACCTGCGCTTTAACATCATCACTCGCCACCCTGGTAGCATCTGCAGAGTTATCACTGCAAGCGGACAAATAAAGTCCAAGCGTAAAACCGGCACCCACTTTACCCGAGGTAATCATAAATTCGCGTCGTGAAACATTGATGGTTTCTTTTTTCATCATGACCTCCCGCGCTTAGTAATATCAGCCGCAAGATGGATACCACGTCTAACCCGGTTGAACGTGCCGCAACGACAAATGTTGGTTACGTTAGAATCAATATCCGCATCTGTTGGATTTGCATTATTGTTCAGCAGCGCCGCGGCACTCATAATCATACCCGGCTGGCAATAACCGCACTGAGGTACATCCAGTTCTTTCCATGCCTGTTGCAACGGGTGAGTGTTATCCGAGGACAACCCTTCGATAGTCGTAATATCTTTTGAAGTATCAAGTGAAGACACCTGCACCATGCAAGAGCGCACCGCTTCACCATTAATATGCACCGTGCAGGAACCACAGATGCCAATGCCACAACTGTACTTGGTACCGGTGAGGCCGAGTTGTTCTCGCAGCACCCAGAGTAAAGGTGTAGAGCTGTCGACATCGATGTCGACAAGCTTTCCGTTTATTTTTAGTTTTAACATTTGAATCCCTCCCAAAAACCTGATTTAAGTTTAGCGCTGAAAATTGAGCAACACAACGTCATTTAAACTACATTTCATATGCAGCGAAAAATACGGGCAAGATCACAGATCTTCCTGATTAGACTGTAAATACGCACTAAATCGATTCAAAAGTTTTATCATATGAATACACTTAATGCACCTAAAGGCTGGACAATAGTTTACGCTAACGAAATAGCGAAAATTGATGGATTAACAATGAACGATGGTCATTGGGAATTAATTGCGGCGTTACAGGAATATTATAATAAAGTCGACCACCCCAAATTACGCCAGGTAAAAGATGCCCTGGAGGAAAAGTTTCACACTCAGGGTGGTTTAAAATACTTACACCAGATGATTCCTTCTGGCCCAGTAGCAGAAGGTTGCAAACTAGCTGGCCTGGATGTGCCACCAGGTACGATTGATAAATCATTTGGCAGCGTTGCTTAATTTATTTTAATGAATGGATGTTAATGAAATTGAAATATGGCTCAAGCGAGTTTAAAAGACGGTGATAACAATTAAAATATTTTATTGCTCAGTGTTATCACCGCTTTTTAAGTTTTACACTACCATGGTGAAGAGCTACCCTTTTCTACATTAGGGTCCTTCCCCCAGTCCTGATACTCATCCGTCAGTGTTTTCATAAACGCTACGATATCGGCTTCTTCACTCACCGTTAGCCCAAGATCACCTAACTCATCTGCATTTACATTTGCCATAATTTCAGGCACAGCCCAGCCCTCAGAAGCCACATCACGTGTATTATAAAAATGCACAATTTCTTCTAATGATGCAAAAAAACCATTGTGTCCATAAGGTGCAGTTACTGCAATATTACGCAAGCTCATCACCTTGTGTTTACCATTATCTGCTGCATCGCCGGTAGTTGCACCAAGACCAATATCAGCGGGTGGATTACCTGGCACACTCGTATTACGAGGCACACCGATATTGTCATAGGTAAAATCGGTGAAGACCGCGGGATACATCTTACCGTCAGGGCCTTCTGCTGGAGTCGTCACATGACATAGCGCACACTGAGCCTTACCTTCAAACAGTGCCTTACCCCTCGCTTCCTGATCGCTATAAGATGTCATGCCCGCTTCAACAAAATCAAACTTAGAAGTGAATGCATTAAACTTACGGCTTCTTTCAAAACTCGCAATAGCATCCGCCATCAGGTTATAAGCCGTAAAGACCTCAGCTGGCGCATTTTCATCCGATGGAGCCAAAGGATAAGCAGGAATAGTATTTAAATCGAAGCCATATACTTCATAAAAAGCCTCGACATAATCACTGTCATTTTTAATTTCACTGATTACTGCCCAACGACTAGGCATGGCCATTTCGACGGGATTTAAAAATGGAGCTTTAGCCTGCTCTTCTAGCGTGGCAGCTCTGCCATTCCAGAATTGGCCACCAATCCATAATCCTTCAACTGCGTCAAAAAAGAATGTTGGACTAAATGCTGCGTAACCAGCACTTGGTGAATTAAGACCACCAAATTTACCCTCCACTGACCCCCTTGATGTAGGTGAGCCAGTGGCTACATTTTCAGGGTCAACAAAACCAGGTGCTGGCGTTTTTTTATCACCGAATAGTTTAACCACTTTAAGACTGTGACATGACGCACATGACTGATTTTTATTTAGAGACAGGTTTTTATCTTTATATAAATCTTTTCCCAGCTTCTCTGCAGATAAAGATTTTGCCTGAGCCGATACAAATAATGCTGCCAACATCCAGAATATAACCGTATAAACACACATAGATAAAATATTATTACGCAATAAAGATGAAACATTATTATTATTTTTCATTTTTAACCCCTTGTTATCATTGTAATTAATACCGCACTATATCAATGCCAGACCAATACTTTTTTGTATTTTCTAGCGCCTTTTAAACCGACAATACAACCTCATCGAGACAGCTATATTACCCGCATAATTCTTTTCATTAAAACAAATTCAAAAAAATAATTAAATACTTATTAACATCTTTGCACGTTAAATAAAACGTGGTGCCCTATTAAATATCTCTTTAAGTTTAACAACCACTCATGCATTTAGCATCACGATTAAACGTCATAGTTTTTCCACTCAGCGGCAGATGCACCGGCACACGCGTGGCTTTAATAAAGGTATCCGTCCGTGTACCACTTATCACTTTACCGGACAGGGTTGCTGCCTCATTAGCGTGAGATGCAATAACCGCATTCGGTTTAATCAATTCATTAATAACATACGCGGCTTCTTTTGGCCCTGTTGTATAAGTATCACCAATATTCATCACCACCAGCTTTGCTTTATAGTGTTCTCCCACAACCACTTTCTGTTCGGCCGTCAAACCGGTATCACCTGAAAGGTAAACAACTAAGCCATTTGAAAAACCCAAAACATAACCCGTTGCGGGTCCAGCATGTGCCGTTAAACCTGATTCTTTTAACAAGGCGCCCAGCTTGCCACCAACCATACCACTGGCAATACCATTTGAATGAACAGCAGGTACCGTGGTAATTGTTACACCACCAACTTTTTGCGAACCACCAAACCGAACCAATAAAGCATCTTCTTGATTACCACCTAACTGTTTTAGTTTATTCGCAAAAAATTTAGGCATTTCACTGCCGGTGATAATTTTTGCTTTTTTAGCTAACGCGATTTTTACACTATTGGTATGCGGCAAATCATTCACCGCTGTTATAGGTTTGCCACAACTCCCCTCATTTAACCGTTTAATATGTTGGTTACCCACATGATCACCATGCATATGACTAACTAACACAACATCAATTTTACCTAATCGCGCGTCATTAGCGCCTGCAACAGTTCGCCCTGCATCATAAAGTAAACGCGTACCATCAGGATCTTCAAAAATGAGTGCACGATCGCGACTGCAAAATTCACCACTATGACTCCCTAATGGTGTGACTTTTACAGGTTCGGAAAAAACAGGTGTTATAACAGAGAAAAATATTAATAACAAAAATAAGCGTTTATTTTTTAAAGTTTGATGTTGTACGTTCATCTTAATTACCTATAAGTAAATTCTTATAAAATGAGACCAAAACGCACCCGATGTGCTGGGTCTTACTCGAAGAAGCCGTAAGGTTCTTGAGTATAGCCTATCCCCCATTGTCAAAAAAATAAACTGTCATGGTCAACCTCTGTTGGCCACTGAATTAAAGATTTCCCTGTCATGCTTTTCTTTTGACCCTGTCCTTGATTATCATACCTGCGCAGACAGGTACCCATCAGCTTTGGTCTTAACCTTACCTATCAATTAATATGATGAGCTATTCCTTCATATTAGGCCTATAGTAGTGTCCTAAGCTTCGTCACATTCTATGCCTCTAACTGGCACACTAACACCAGAATGCAGTTTCCGCAGGGAATTACGCATAACGCATAATCTTACAAGCGGCTGGCGATGCATTATAGGAGATCACTATGAATACTCCCCTCAAAGTACCCGCTTTCACTAACTTGCAGCATTTTGACTGGCGAGCGAGCGACGCCCTGCAACGTGATAAGGAACAGAGTCATCTATTACATGAACCCAAATTTCGCATCATGACCACTGACCCTATAACAGGAAACTATGTCAAGAACCATATGGATCATTGTTCTTTGATGGATGGAAATCTGAGCATTTATTTCGAAACAGAAGAAAGTTGTAAGCAGTACCAGAACATGGAGTTTAATCATCCAAACCTGAACCTGCCTTTCCCTCCGACTAACGATGATGATCGTGGTGGCTGAATACATCAGCTAATGACGTTTTAATTCTCCAGGCTGTGCGGGTTTGTGATTTTATATAACCCGCGAGCAAGGACTTAATGCCTTTCGTAATACGTATATGTATTTTTCCGAAATCTGCAGTTCCAGATTAATTGAGCTATACATTTACAATCATCGATTATTTTCAGCATTTGCTCTGGTCAAATTAAATGTAGGGCTTTATTATTTAAATCATAATAAAGGCCATAAGTGTGGTTGTTTATGAATAATATGCAAATCATGCCAATATTTCACGGAAGCTTATTATGAGCAAGACAGATTAAAGAACGAATATCAGAATACGGTATTTCCCACAAAACAAAAAAATAACAGTTTATGCCTACAAACAACATAACTATGAACACCTCAACAATATTCTTCGATAAACTGACATTGACATCAATTGCAGTAGAAAGGCTAGCTCACACTTACCCTAAGCGAGTGACATTGTTTCAAGTAAAAATCGTGGCAGTCAATGATGACTGAGACGGCCGTCGTGGCACTGGCCACTTTCTTCGCTACGATTGGCCCAATTGATGTTGCTGCGATATTTGCTGCCCTGACGGCAGAGAATACCAAACAATACCGACGTTTAATGGCAATACAGGGAACGGTTATAGCTACGGTGATTCTTTTGATTTTTGCCATATTTGGAAATGCTCTTTTGTCGAGTATGGGAATATCGCTCGCTGCTTTAAGTGCAGCGGGTGGCATTCTATTGTTACTCATTGGAATTGAAATGGTATTTGCGCGAGAACCTAGTGGGACCCGACCAACCAGCGAAGAAGAACTTGAAGCGGCATCGAAGCAGGACATTTCTGTTTTTCCAATAGCAACACCTCTCATAGCCGGCCCAGGAACTATGGGCGCAGTCATTTTGTTGATGGCAAATGCAGAAGGTGATCTGGTACGCCAGGGAATCGTTATTGGCTCGTTGTTAATTATTTTACTCGTGACATTTTTATCGCTGCTGCTGGCGAGCCGTGTTGAGGGGCTTTTTGGCTTAACAGGTATGCGCGCTATAAGCCGAGTGATGGGAATTTTGTTATGTGCTTTGGCAGTGCAGTTTTTATTTGATGGTATAGCACTCAGTGGTTTGCTTAAAGCCTGAGTGATATGGTTAATGGTTAATTAAATTAACATCACAGTCGCGTATTAGTTTTGACCGTAGCCTGTCTTTATTTCACTTGTATGCAACATTATTTTTAATATTGTTTTTTATGCTATTCATCAGTTCATCGGTTATTTTTTTATTTCAATATATCTTCTGGCGGAGATTCTTATGTGGCAATTCCAAAACTGAAAATCACTTTTCATTCTTTCAAGCCTAATCTTTCAAGCCCATCTTTTCATTTAGCCATTTATTATCATTGTAAATGCTATTCTTGCATCTGCACGTTCGTTTTCGGGCAGTAAAAAAACCATCGGAGCCAGATCATGTAACGATGCCTGCTTTACTCAGTATGTATTTTAAACACGAGGACACCTCTTTTATAATTCAGCATACTTAAGTAAATCTATTGCGGTTACATCAGCCAAAATACGACCATCACTATCAACCACCGCTATTTCTTTTGCGCCGGTACTGGCCATACGTTTGAGAACGACATCGACTGTTTCTTCTAGCGTAGCGTTTACATTTCCGTAGCCCATAAGATGCGAGGCATTGTCTACGACAATATTACGCAGTATGTCCCGGGAATGTATCTTTTCTTTATAATGATGAGGATACAGGTGGCGCATAAGTGACCCGATGGTAATTACACCGAGGAGCTTTTTTTGGTCATCGATAACAAAGACAAGTCGCGTATGCGGGAAACACACAGCTACCCTGATAACTTCACTGATATCACTGTTCTTTGAGACACAGGGAAAGTCCCGGTGCCCGATGTGTTGAATTACTTCCTTTATTTTCATCAGCTCACCTATCAGGGTTGTTCTCGCCCGCCCTTGTAATTGCCCATTTTACCAGAGGTGGAGAAATAATTTCATTCAGGATAATCGATATCAGCATTGCACTGAGTAATACATCGAAAATTTCTGCGGACAAAATCGGTTGGGCAAGAAATATGAGTCCCAGAGAAAGGCCCGCTTGAGGTAAAAGTGTTAAGCCCAGGTATTTGTATATTTGTGGAGACGCTTTAGAAATCTTGCCACCAACAAAAGTACCGCCAAGTTTGCCGATAAATCGTCCGATCAATAGAATGATGCCAAGGAGCAAGGACGCCCCAAGCACATCGGTATCAAAATGAGCCGCCGCAAGTGTAAAGAACAGACAGAAAATAACCTCTTCAATAATATCCAGTTGATGAAATAAATCATCAGCCTGTTTTATTCTGTTTATGATGACAAATCCCATAACCATATTCGCAAGCAGTGGTGAAAAACCAAGATGACTTGATAATCCGCTAACCAGAAAGATTGCCCCAAGGGTGAGCATGAGATTAGTCTCGGGACGCATGGATGGGTTAACTAAATAACTGAAAATCAGCCCCCCAATAAGACCCACCAAAATGGCTCCAACAATGGTAGTTACACCATGCAAAATAAAAGCGTTATCCATGTTGCCTTTTAACAATAAACTGGCAATTGTAAGTGCAGCTGAAAATATGATGATACTCAACGCATCATCTAAGGCAACGACACCAAGTAAGGTTGTGGTAAGCGGGCCTTTGGCCCGAAGTTCATGGATGACTGCCATTGTAGCAGCTGGCGCTGTTGCAACTGAAATTCCTCCCAGAATAAGGATGACAGAGATGAATGTGTTGTTTTCATTTATGAAAGCTGGAAGGTGATCTCGCGCAATATATACGGCAATACTTGTGCAGATAAGAGCTCCAAATCCTTGCACTAGATTTATCCACAAAATTTCTTTTTTAAGTACCTTTATCCGCGATATCAGCAAACTTCCCCCTATTGAGTAGGCGATGAAAGCAAGCGCAATTTCGGATGTGAAGCTAAAAAAAATGTCAATTTGTTGAGGTGCAATAAACCCGCTGATTGAAGGCGAAAAGCACAGACCGGAAAAAATATACCCGCTTATGCGAGGGAAACCGAAATGATTGGCGGCTCTACCAGTGAAATACCCAGTAAAAAGAATAAGACCAAGCGTAAAAAGAGGTTGAAAGATAGAAATCGCCATAGAGAGATCTCATAAATCTTGGACTCTACAATTTAGTAAGAGTCAGCTATTTGTCGAGCCAATCAAAATTGTCGATATTTAATCCAGATATCTCGACGAAAATTTCTTTAACAGAACTTTTTATGTATTACAGATAACTTAATTATATCAATTTTTTGCCGGCAAAATACAACTATTCTGTTGCCTCGTGTAGGGCTTGTTACAGTCCCATGCTTTACCAGAATAACTAATGTGAGCGTTCTCTGGTATCTTCAAAGCAATACAAGCCCCATCACCTACTCGATATCCCCGCTCACACTTCCAGCCAGGTCCATAGGAAGACTCCTCCAGATATCCGTTCGCAGGCACTTTGATTACCTCGCATTTTTTTTTAACCATTAGATATCCTCGATCACATTTCACTTTAACTCCAGAGTAATCCAGGTAGGCATGTTCAGGCACTTTTATATAGTTACAGGTGTTATCGACTTCTCGATAGCTTCGTTTACATTCCCAACCTTGTCCATAGGACTTATTAGTTGGATAAGCATTGGCAGGTACCACGATAGCAGCGCAGACTCCTTTGCTCTTTCGATAACCTTTATTACAGTTCCAGCCGTCTCCATAACTCTTCGCAGATGCATTCTCAGGTATGTCATTAGATGCACCCTTTGCAAAAACGAGGCTGGGTGTAGTAGTTACCCATAGAGATAAAAAAATCAGTATATAAGTAGATATAACACGTGTCCGTTGCAATCCATTTAATGATATTTTATATACCTTTAAATTTATGGAAGATTTTGCAAAAAAATATAATGCTGTTAACTGTATATTTAACAACCACTTAGTGGTTCTGAATAGTTGTTGCATCATGAAGATTCTCAATATTTATTCGATTAATATTACTGGCCGGAGAGGATTAACTGTCAAATATGGCTTTATCACTAGTCAATCAGCTTCATTGCTTTTTACAGCGCTAACCAAACAGGATGTCAGTAAAAGCCAATAGAGGAAGGTAAGAGATTACATAGTACACCGAAAGGCATATACATCCTAAGGTTTAATTGTATTTAATACCTTATTCAGTAATGTATAAATTAAAGATATTTAACGCATAAAAACGTTTACAAATCACACGCGATAAAAAGATAAAAGATTTCTTGATGTTAATTGGAATGTATCGTTTTTACTGCATGGAGGTAGATTGAGGTTAACTCAATGTGGCAGAGTTTATTCTATTCATTTAAAAGGTGCATGTGGATAATAAATTACCAGTCGAATTATTTTTCTGAGCTAGCGCTGGTTGAGTTTGGTTGCCGCGTATACTCAAGGGTTATGAGCGCCAAGGTATTAGTCAGAGGCCTGGGAGTGGGCTTCGCACGGGCTGCACCACGCAAAGCAACATCAATAAGTTCTCAGGTGGTGGTTGCTAAACTGATACCCGAAGCTTAGGAATCTAGCGGTATGAAAAATTAAAGACTATAAAAGCACAAGGGATCTGTGACAAATGTTAATACTAATGATTCTCATGATAAATCGTCAGGCTCGACCTGGCAGGGATGTCGGCCCCCGTCATAGTAGAAACACAGAGAGTTACATTATTTTGTAATCAGTGTATATTAGTAGTTACTGGGGTCTGACCCAGGTTTGCATAAGGTTGCTTTGGCTTAGGTAAGTGCGTTGCTCACTGGCACCTATTTACACCTATTTAATGTAATTGTTCCATACTGCCCTTTTTAGCTAGTAAAGCGTAAAAAGGCCGATCACTACCAATACATGCAAGGTTACCCCTTCAAGCGTTAATGAAATGAACTCAGAAACCAATAATAACAGTATAAAAAGATATTACTTAGTAACGGTTGAAGAAACCCCACCACCACAAGATATGCCTGAAGGTGACTGGTACCGATATGTAGTGAGCTATGGTGATTCAGAAATTAATTGTGTTAGAGGTGGCACACTTAAAGAGGTTACACTTCACGCAGAGGATTTTGTTAAAAATTTAAATATACGTTCAACCATGAACTATTCAGGCTATGCCGCACGTAGTACTAAAACGAAAACTACGTAAAACTAATATTAGCCACCCGGGTTTAATCGGTTCCAACTCTATAACTAAAACCACTTTGCAATTCATTTTTATTACATATTTCATGATGTTTAAAAGTAGCCAATCTTTGTGTATATTAAAATGTAGGGATAAATATAGAAACAGACTGCGTAGATATTATTTCCAGGGTTAGCACTTAAATATATAGATCAGATTAAAATTTGCCCAACTATTCAGCTGTGGCGCTACAATCAATTATCAACTTAAAGTAGGAAAGGTGTGAGATGTTACAAGCTATCGTAAAAAAATGGTTCCGAGATAAAAACTCTGGTTTTCTAGATAACGGGGACGGTCGAGACATTTTGGTAACCAAGTCCGATCTTGTTAACTGTGACTTTTTAAAAGTTGGCGTCATGGTTGAATTTGAATGCCATTCAGGTAAGCAAGGATTAATCGCTAAAAAAGTTAAACTTTTGCCGCAGAATAAGTCGAACGGCCAACACAATAAAGGCAAAGGAAACGCTAAAAATTTTCGTCCCGGCGTGATGACTTAATTGCAGAAATATAGAAGTAGGATCAATAAATAAAATATAAAAGGGCCAGACTGAAACCCATTTTTTTATATCCCTCAAAGTCACAATTGTTTATAATTTTATTTAGAAACCGCCTATTTAGAGCACCTCAAATGAAAACTTTACACGTTTCTCTAATACCACTATTACTTATTGCAAGCATATCAGGTTTATTACCGGGTTGTGCTTCATTAATTAATCAACCACAGCTCACGTTACAGGATCATAAACTGGTTGGTAAAATTTGGGATGTAAGACAACAAACCTTTATCAATGAAGCAGATGTGATCGCAAAGGTGCAAAACGCCAGATACCTGCTGCTGGGTGAACGACATGACAACCAGATTCATCATCAACATCAGGCCTGGTTTATTCAGCAATTAAAAAACAACCAGCAACAGGCCAGTGTCGCCTTCGAGATGATCGATAACACTCAGGCTGATCTGCTCGCCAAACAACCAGTCACCTCTGCCAGCCAGATGATTAAGATTCTGGATAAAGTTAAAAACAACTGGCAATATAAAAGTCGTTATCAGACATTATTCGCAGAAGTAATCGCCGCTGGTTATCCTATCAATGCTGCCAATATAAGTCGCCAGCAACTCATGCACATCGTTATGCAAAACGATAATAAACTACCACCGGCGTATCAACGCATGCTAGATCTAGCATCCTTTTCAAAAACACAACAAAACAAACTGCAAAAAGAAATCAATCAATCACACTGCAATATGCTGGATGACAACAGCAGCAAGTCAATGGTACTTGGACAACGTCTGCGCGATGCAACGATGGCACACAGCCTGTTAAAAAGCCAGTCACCGACCAAAGTTTTGATTGCAGGTTTAGGTCACGTGCGTAATGATCTGGCTGTACCCATCTATATTAACAACAAAGTATTGTCCGTTGGTTTTATCGAAGTAGAACAGGATATTAACAAGGCATCAGCTTATGCAAAAGTCTGGGATACTGAAACACTCCCCTTTGATATTGTCTGGTTTACACCTCAGGTCAAACGTGAAGACATGTGTGAACAAATGAAAAAACACTTCAAACACAAACCGACATCATCGTAGAGAAAAAACTTAGTCAGCCACCTTTTAATTTAAGGGTTAAATAAAGGGCCCCATTGATGAGGCCCTGTTAGTTTTATAATCACCCAAAAGTATCATGCGTAATATTTTTAAACCACGAATGCGCATAAGAAACTTCACGCTGGCGCATGATGTCTGACGCATCTTTTGGTGTCAATCCTCCTGAGCCTTTTACTTTTATGATCTTGCCTTTGTCACCCAGTCGATACACCATAGCAACTGACATTCCATCATCGGGAGTCAGTATACTGTAACAGGTATTAACATAAGAAGGCACAGGCGCATCTCTTCCTTTAAGTTTCGCAATCACAGCTGCGGCACACACTTTTGCTTGAGAGTTGGCTGCATAACCTGACTTCGGCATGGGTGCGGCAACGCTGGCATCTCCGACTATGTAGATATCTTTGTGGCGGGTTGATTCAAAACTCGCCTGATTAACCGGACACCAGCCTTTTTCATTAACCAGATCTCCAACAAAGGCAATTTTGCCTGCCTTTTGAGGTGGTATCACATTAATGACATCCCCTTCAAAATCCACACCGCCAATTGCGGTCATGTTTTTAGCATCGATGCCAGTCACTTTTCCACCTGCATTTCCTGCAATCCATTCGATCATACTGTTGTTAGTGTTATATCCATAGTGCCGCTCCCACCCGGCTGTAAACAATCCCATCTTGGAGAACTTGTCTTTGCTATCGAGGATAATTATTTTGGATTTGGGTTTGTTGTTTTTAAAATACCAGGCAATCTGACTGGCGCGTTCGTAAGGTCCGGGTGGACAGCGGAAAGGATTTGGGGGTGCAACGATAATCACAGTACCACCATCTTTCATAGCCCTGATCTGGTCCCGTAGTAAACTCGTCTGAGCTCCTGCTTTCCACGCGTGGGGTAGTTTTTCTGCTACCCTGGCATCATAGCCTTCAATCGCATCCCAGTTAAAGCTGACACCGGGAGAAACAATGCAGGCGTCATAGCGAATAGTCTTTCCACTTTTAATTCTGACTTCACGGCTATCAGGTTCAATAGCGGTAACCAGATCGTGTATGACATTAACGCCATGTTTTTTCAGACCATCGTATCCAAAAGCAATACTCTTCATATCACGAACCCCTCCGAGCACTTCATTACTAAGGAAGCAGGTGTGATAAGTTTTGTTGGGTTCAATTAGCGTAACTTCAATTGATGGATCGGCCATTCGTATGTATTTGGCTGCAGTAGCACCGCCAATACCGCCGCCGATTACGACCACATGTTTACCAGCACCAAAACTGATCATCGGGAAGCCTATTGCAGTTGCTGCAATTGTGCCACCGGCCAATGTCAGAAAGCGCCTTCTGTTAATATTTGACATAACTACTTCCTCCTAATTATGGCTGATGTAAAAGTGAATGAGCGCATCTATACCAGCATCACCATGATCTTTTTGCAGGCTGTTTACTTTTTTCTTCATTTTCTTTTCCATGCTACGATTTCCACTGGTGAAATCATCCATAGAGTAACGAAGATAAGGCTGCCATTGGCCCGCCAGAATACCCGCATCATCTTCAGATGAAGTGCCGCCATCCTCATGACATTTTTCACAATATTTTTTATGAAGTTTTTTACCTTTACTTGCCAGTTTTGCATCATGTGTTTGTGGCTGACGTATAAACGCCTGTTTGGAAAAGAACTTGGCCATCAGTTCTATTTCTTCTTCGGTATAACCCTTAGCGATACGACTCATGATCGTAGAGGGTCGCTCTGCTTTTTTATAAGCTTCCATGGTTTCTATAAAATAATCGACTGAAATACCTGCAATCGTCGGGCTTGCTGGACCAACGCTAGACCCGTTCGTGCCATGACAACCTGCACAGGTATTGGCAAGCATCGAGGCTTCTGGTGTTGCAGCAAGAATAGTTGCCGACACCATACTACTCATTAATATGAAAAACGTTTTAAGTATCTTTTGCTTCATGACTCCTCCTCACCGTAAAAAACGGCACTTGGTAGTACTGGGTTAAAACGTTTATACACATCATGAAGATAATTGTTGTTCTCAATTTTTGTTTTGGTCAAACAAATTCAAAATGTTTTTTAAACGTCTTCTTTTAGCCAGATCATAAACAGTTTTCCCATTGTTATTGATAACTGAAATATCAGCTCCATTTTTTAATAACAGTCTAACTGTGTCTGTCTGTCCATTGGCGGTTGCAGCAAAGATTGCTGTTTCTCCATCCATATTCATATGATTAATGTTTGATCCATTTTTCAGTAACAGCAAAAGCATACTGCTATGACCTTCTTCGGCAGCACAAAACAAAGCGGTTGAGCCTTCATCGTCTACAGCGTTGATATTTGATTTGAGTTTTAACAGGTTTTCTACAATGCCTGAATGTCCCTTACAGGCGGCCAGCATCATTGCGCTTAATCCATCTTTGTTGCGAACATGCAAATCAGCATCAGCTTCAACAAGAATTTTTACAGCTTGTAGATCATTGCGCTCAGCGGCCGCCATCAACGCAGTAGTGCCATCTTTATCGGAGGAGTTTACATTGGCGCCTTTGTTGATTAATGTTTTGAGAATTTCATGATGCCCCTGGCGAGTAGCCATTGCGAGAGCATCCCAACCAGCGCGAGTTTTTGGATAGGTTTTACTACCTTTTTGTATTAGATAATTTACTAAATCAAGGTAACCATTTTCAGCGGCGTAAGTTAAGGCTGTACAACCTGCCACACTGCGAGCATTGACATCAGCACCATACTTAATTAACAACTTAACAACCTCAGTGTTACCAGCTTCAGCGGCAAACATCATCGCGGATTTACCAAATTTAGTATTTGCGTCAGGGCTAACGCCTTTTGAAAGTAGCTGGTTGATTGCATCATCGTCACCAACCAGAGCAGCATCCAGCATATCCCGGTTAAGCTGGGTCGCACTCACTGAAACCGTGAGGTTAAAAAGGAGAATGAACAGCAGACATCCTCTTGAGAAATTCATTTTTTTACAACCCTTCTACGAGATAAATTCAGTTTTTACATTACAAATTATTCACTGAGAGAAACCTTCTCATCAGGCGCTTCATCATCTGGCTCTAACGGTTCTGTGTGTGCAATACCGGCATGACAATCAATACAGGTCTTTCCTTGCAGGGGCGCTCGAGTATGTTTTTTTCGGGCTCGCCTATCCTGCTCACTCAGATCCATGTTGTCATAGTTGTGACAATTGCGACATTCTCTGGAATCAGTGGCACGCATTTTATCCCAGACAGCACTGGCCATATCCCAGCGATGAGCATTAAATTTTTCTTTTGTATCAACCGTACCTATCAGTGTGTGATAAACATCTTTTGCGGCCATTGTTTTGGCAAGTAGTTTGGGGAAGAATTCTTTGGGAACATGACAATCAGCACAAGTAGCCTGAATGCCGGCAGAGTTTTTATAGTGGAGAGTTTCTTTGTATTCTTCGTAATTAATTTTCATGGAATGACATGAAATACAAAATTCCGTTTGATTAGTATAATGGAAGAAGGTGTTGAGTGTACCGAATGATACACCACCAAGAAAAAATAGCGTAAGGCCAATACAGGTCGCTTTCTTTGATGGACAACGCATCGTTATACTCCCCCGAGTATAATTTTTATGTCATATTAGTAAATACTTTTTTACTCATGTTGTAATTGTGATAAAATAAAATCATTCTTTAACGTCAGACATCGATTCTTCAGATATCGCCAAACAACGGTGAGTTTTTATTGTATTATCACTTTCAATAATAATCAGATACGAGAGTTTAAGGTATTGACATGCGTCAATTATTAGCCTTAGTTATTCAAATAATTAATCTGGTTATCAAAATATTTTCACATTCATTTATTATAGATAAATTGCTGAAGCAAACTGCAGGAGACATCCATTTGATAGTAGTAGCCAATTGGCAATACCCTGTTGTTCACATAATGAGTGCAAATAGATGAACAAAGAAATGCGGTGTATATAGGTTTCCATTCATTTTTAAATATTATGAAAATCGTTTAATCCTTTATTATTAACTTCTTTTGATAAACGTCTCGACAAGCGGCTATAATTTGAAATGAAAGCGATAATAATTGGTTTCTTTACGTTAAAGAAAAATATAAATTTATGGATTACGATAGCCTTCAAAATCTTGATGAATTACCTGGAATATTTCTGGATTGGATTGATAAACATGTGCCAAATTAATACACATAAAAACATATTAATTTGTTTGTTATCCCTCACTAATTCGTCATAATGCATCGACACAATATGCTAGCCGTCATAAGTTTTTAATTACAGAATATATATTTAAACATTACAATCAACAACGCCACTTTAACATTGAGAAATTATGAAAAACCCTTCGACATTATTAGGTACAGCTAACATTCCAAATAACGGGGGTGAACTGAGGCTAACTCAACGTGGCAATGATTTTTCTATTCACTTAAAAGGTGCCCGTGGAGATTTAATGACCAGTCGAGTGAACTGTTCTGAGCTAGCGCTGGCTGAGTTAGGTTGTGCGCATATTCAAGGGATTGAGAGTACCAAGGTGTTAGTTGGAGGTCTGGGGATGGGCTACACTCTGGCTGCGGCACTCAAAGCAACATCGATAAGTTCTCAGGTGGTGGTTGCTGAACTGGTACCCGAAGTTATTGAATGGAATAAAGGACTGTTGGGTGAATGTGCAGGCAGGCCGCTCGATGATAACAGGGTTAAGGTACACCTGGGTGATGTGGCTGAACTTTTCAAAACAAAGCAAGCGACTTATGACGCTGTTTTATTAGATGTTGATAACGGCCCTGAGGGATTTACACAAGCCGACAATAATAAACTGTATTCCATCGAAAGTTTACTCGCGATACAACAAACACTTCTTTCTGGTGGCGTGTTAGCGGTATGGTCAGCCTGGCATGATCCAAAGTTTACCCAACAATTGAAGAAAGCTCGCTTTAAAGTCGAAACTAAAACCGTCAGGGCGCATAAAGGTAAAGGGAGCCGTCATACTATTTACCTGGCAAGGAAAACATAAGAGGTTAGCGGAACAAAAATAACTACTCACCCTGTTTGCCTGGCTAAGCTGGTAAATAATCATGACTATTAAACGGTACATCCAACATATTATTTGTCGTGCTGGTAGTGATTCACTTTTGCTTCCCTAACGCTTTGCGGTATTCCTCTAGCCTTACTTCGTAGTCTATTGCGTCGCCGTAGTTTAAGAATCGCTCGTAACGTGTATGTGTGCCGAGCATTTTACGCGCGTGCTTTATTGGGCAAAAGTATTGTTCAGTGCGTGCAAGTATTTCGTTCATGTAGGCGACAAGGCCGGTGCCATAAGCGCAGTAGGTGCAGTGAAATTTTTCGATGAAATTGAGGTATTCGAGGTGCTGGCGATCATACACCATGTAGTCGGTACGGCGCACTTTTTGAACACCGTATATAGGAAAACAGGTAGCCTGGTACAGACTAACGAACAGATCTATTAGCAACAATGGAATAATCATGCCATAAATAATGGGTCCTGTTATGAGGTTTTGTGGGCGATAGGTAACTATCCAGCGAAAAATCCCCATTTTAAGTTTGCGGTGTCTTTGCTTTATCTCACGCTCAAACTCAATGCGTTTGCCCTTAATTTTAAACAGTAAGCTGCTCTCCTGCTCGTGCAGTGCGCTGCGCAGTTCATCTTCCAGTCCAGTTATCTGCTCTAGCAAATTGCGTATTTTTTCATTCATATATTTCCGCTTTCATAAACATTAAATAGACTGTGCTCCGCACACTCGTTGGTAAATATTCTCAAATAACATCGACCACTTTAATTCAAAGGCGCAACAACGAAGCCGTGCCATTAGTTCCAGTGATCGTCAACCAAATTGGAAACTGAATACGAAGGATGACTTAAATGGTAACACCTTTTATTATTTTATTAGCGCTTATTCTTTGTCTTCATCAAGCGCTTCATGCATTGCTTCACCTATCAGAGCATGTGCACGAGCGGTTGGATGAGTCTCATCAAAGAAAATAAACTGATCAAAATTAAAACCAAAATTACAATCGGGATGAAAGATAAACGTATTTCTACTGAAACAGGCATCCGTTGAATTACTGAAACCATAGGTGTCTGCTTTTTTCACCAGCTTATTAAAAAACTTATAAAAATCGAATTCAATAATGTCTATTTTTTTTTCTTCTTTAAGATGTTCGGCTATATTATGAAGCGCACCCCGGTACCGTTTACTTAGCTTACGGGTGCGTTTGATCAAGTCAGGGTTATTGGTTGCTTTAGCTATAAGTTGCGTTTCAGGTATCAGTCCTATATTGGCTGAATTAACAAGCATAAATGAGTGAGCACCCGCTGAGGACAGGCTTAATATAGCCTGTCGAACATCATTAGCTGCAGCTTTCACAATTAATTTAGCAGCCGATAATTCCGCCACATCACGAGCAGAGCGAATATCATTACCGCCAATAAAAATCACATACAATGCATCTGATGGTGCTACAAATCCGTGGTTGGCATGAAAACTCATAATCTGTGTGTTCAAGTCTATTGGCTCGTCACCTGATGCATTTGCGCCAGCGACGGCATAATTGCCGCCGACCTCAGGCCCAATCAAATGTAATGATGCATTGGCTGTGTAACCAAGTTCAGCTGTAAATATATCAACAGCAACCGGCCCATTACTTGCGCGGTTCATGATGTAAGGTGGTGGAAAATCACCAATGACTGTGGCCAGGTTGCCCGTATCAGAAAGACTATCGCCAAATATAAATACCTGGCTGTATAAGTTACCTGCGTGTGCCCAGCTTGAGAAAATAAAAAGTAGCGAGAAGATTACTGGAAAAACTACTGGAAGAATAAATATAGATTGAAGATATCTTAACATGAGATGTTCTCCTTTTTGTGCAGGCTCAATCTTCTGGCCTGCACATAATAATTATACGGTAAACTGTCTGGTTTTTATGGGATGTGAATTTATCTGATGCGCACTTAACTAATAATAGTAATGATTACCAGTCGTAACGTGTAAAACACATTCAGACTAACCGATGAATGAGATAAATTCAATATCAGTTACAACACCTGTCAGCAGAACACTGACTGCACGGGCATATAGATAATTACGGAGTTTTAAAGCTTATAACTTAACGCTGGCTAACTGTGCCGAGGGCACTCTAAAGGTAACTCTGATGGGATTGTGATCGGATGAGGTCACGCTGAGGCTGTCTTCTTTGAGCAGATCAAGCCCTCGATAAAAAACATGATCCAGTGGGTTACCAAATATGGTTATACGATTATGGTTTTTATAGGTAATGGCTTTCAGTGATAAACCTTCAGCCATGCGATTAACGATGGCCATGCGCTTATCACTCCAGGTATTAAAATCACCCGCCACTACTACCGGCCCTTTATGATGAAGAATGGCCTGGGTTAATGCGTTAATCTGTTGCTCATAAGCCTCGGTGCCCAAGCTAAAGTTAATGCCGTGAATATTGGCGACGAGCAGGTTCTGTGCACCTCTGGATAATCTATATTCGCTCAGCAGTGCAGTTTTGGGGATTTGAATCAGCGGCTCAGCGGCTCGTAAGCCACAACTACGCACTGCCTTAACTTTAGAGGCTGTGAGTACACCGGACTCTACATCATCATAATAAAAGGCGGTGTTCATGCTCCAGTTGAGAGATTGCATATGGATGGACCGAAACAGCGCTTTATCGAGCAGAGCTTCCTGCAACACGACGATGTCCTGCTGCTTTATAAGCTGGCTAAAATCACTGGCCCAGTTATCACGTTGGCCCTTATAAATATTCCAGTTGAGCAGTGAAATATGGTCAGCATCGAGCACCGAGTCTGGCGGTGTGTTTAGCTTGAGATGGTCGGGGGTGTAACCCTTGATACAGCTGGCCTGTACCCGCTTTAAACCCGTGTCCACATCCATAGCCACCAGTTGAACCTGGGGCGGTATAGAGACACAGCCATTGATGACAAAAGCCAGACATAATAAGACGAAAAAGGCAGTACTGCGATTAAACATGAAACAGATAAACAACTCACGGGGTAATGGTATTAGTAGATCAAAAGACTGGGGCAATTTCTGTGATCGAGGTCTTAATTATAACAGGCCCAGTTAAGTACATGGGGCCTCAGGGGGAAAATGCAATAGCAACTGATATTAGGTGTAACTGTTACTGAAGCATCAATGGTGCTAGATTCGGCTATAACCACTTTCATATCCCAGTTTTATTGACTGTGGCGGCGTAAATAATCAAGTTAAAAAGAGTTCGGTGACAAATAATAATACTAATAATACTCAGTTGTCACCGCCCGCTTTAATTACCTTGCTTAAAAATCTGTATGCGGTAAAAAACTCAGACGACATTTATTTAAGCACCAAACAAATACAAAATATTTGTAGGTAAATAAAGTGCAGAAGATTTACCAGGCTTCATAATAAAGGTGGGTCAACCAATAAAAATCTGGAGTTGAGCTATGATTTTAAAACCCTATTGTAGCGTATTTTAGCGCCCTGTATTTCACGTATCAAATAAACCATCAATAAAAAAAGTTTAATACTATAATGTTTTTAACATAAACTATTTCTTCGCCGATTTGCTATCTGTTTACTGTTTTTTATCATAAACCCCAATACTCAACCAGGATATAAAAATGAACCCTAGCGCCTGTAAACTGATAACATTATTTATCGGATTTGTAACATGACTCGACCACCTAAAGTCAGGTATCTTTTATAACCGCACTCACGATTATACAAATACAAAGCATGTGCCGGGGTGAATCAAGCAAAGTGGACTCACCCGGCGTCAAATAAAACCTCTCCCCTAACTCTTTGAAGTAAACTTAATACCCGTTAAAGCAATAATACCGCTTAACATTAGCCAGATTGAAGCGGGTACCGGCACGACCGATGTGTGAACAATATTATTGACTAACGGATCTGTTCCACCTAACGTGTAGCCTTCCGGTAGCAAAATTCGTAGTTCCGCAGTATTAGAAAAATCGACAGTACCGGCTGCCGCTAACATTGAAACCCCATCGGACATATCCAGGTCGCCTGGGTCTGGTGAAGGTCCTGCTATGCCATTCACTAAACCATTAAGTAAAAAACTGTCACCTAACGCCAGTGGGAAAGTCAGCCGAAGTATCGCATCAAGATTATCTGTTGTTGAACTCAGTATATCCGCCGTGGCACCGGCAAAATCCATACTGTCACCACCAAACAAAGGGGTTTCAACACCCGTAAAAGTGGTAGTCACGGGGTCACTGGGGGTATTGAGAGCAGTTGAATTAAACCCCAGCAATGCCTGGTAATTAAATCCATTAAGTGGCAAAAATGTATTAAAGGTAGTTGCTGATATGTCTCCATATAACCCCAGCGTCGGCGTACCATTGTTGATGGTAAATGCACCATGAATTGCCATCTCAACTGTAACATCTACCACATCGGGCGCATTCGGATCAGCTGGGCCAACCAGGAAAGTATCCAGAGTCAGTATTCCCTGAGCTGTACTACCCCCTGCTTCTTCTATGGTCGGATAGGTCTGGTTCTGGGGTAAGTTATAATCAGCATAACCCTGGATAACCCCCGTTGATGTATCCACACGAATACTTGTAACCGAATCATACCCGGCATCTGTAGTGACAACATCTCGATTCGGGTTTAAATCAATAATTGAGCCATCATTAACTGTGCTCACTTCAGCATCACCCGCGGCATTAATAGCAGACCGCGTAGCATTACCAAATGCAAGTGCATTGTGACTAATTAAGAAGCTACAGATATAGACAGAGACGCCGATTACGGAAAGTTTTGCTTGATTCATTTTTAAATACTCCATTATAGATGCCTAAATTAGCATTTCATGAAATGGAATAAAAACCAGGCTGTCCATTTCCTCAAAGCATAACCTATCATAAATCTTAGCAGGATAGCCATAGCATAGAATGTATTTTCATACTTATTTTTTTTGATTACTCCCCTGATTACTGTCTTGATTACACGCAAACAGGAAAACGACAATAACAAAAAAATTTAGCTAAATCATTCATTACAAATGACTCATGAATTATATAAGTGACAACGTCAATTTTAAAATATTATGGCGTGATTTTTTTAAGTTAAACGGCTACTTTTGATGCCTCATTAAATTCATCATATACAAACCAGTTATGCATTTTATTTCCTGTTAACTAACCGGGCCATGAACTAACCGGACCTATTACTAATGTGGTTTATGCCAGCCACTTTCACAACCCTCAAATAATGCATCCATACCTGGCACATCCCATGTACCAGAGCGATAACGATCAATTGAAATCCTGTCTTTCCAGGCATTTAATATGGGTTCTATAATGGCCCAGGATTCTTCAACTTCATCCGCACGGGAAAACAAAGTTGCATCACCGGTCAGCACATCGTGTAGTAAAACTTCATATGCATCTGACACATCTTCACCATCTTTAGAATAAGGTGCACGCATTACCATACGTTGCGTATCGGTAGTCAGGCCTGGTTTTTTTGCATTCATGCGTAATGCAATACCTTCATCGGGATGCACACGAAACACGAGTGAATTTTCCATGGGTGCAGTGGCATGTTTATCAAATAAATTAAAAGGCGGTTTTTTAAAACGAATTACAATTTCGGACACTCTTTTCGGCAAACGCTTACCTGACCACAGAATAAAAGGCACACCCTGCCATCGCCAGTTATCTATGAGAAAGCGCACCCCGGCAAATGTTTCTGTCACCGATTCAGGCGATACATTTTCCTCAGTTACATAGGCTTTATTCGATTCATCACCCGCCTGAGGTGAGCCATATTGTGCGGCTACTGTTTGCTGCTTTATCGTTTCATGTTCAACTGGGCGAACGGCACGCAGGACTTTAATTTTTTCATCACGTACCGCATCTGCTGTAAATTCTACTGGCGGTTCCATGGCCACCAGGGTCATAACCTGCATTAAATGACTTTGTATCATGTCACGCAACGCGCCGGATTTTTCATAATAATTGGCACGGTACTCAATACCAATTGATTCTGCAGCGGATATCTGGATATGGTCGATGAAATTTCTATTCCATAATGGCTCAAGAATACTATTCGTAAATCGATAGACTAATAAGTTTTGTACACTTTCTTTACCCAGGTAATGATCGATGCGGTATATCTGCGATTCATCGAGTCGCGTCTGGAGTGCACAATTTAATTGCCGAGCACTTTTTAAATCCATACCAAAGGGTTTTTCAATGACGATACGGCGGAACCCATCAGATTCATCCGCTAAGCCGAACTTATGCAAACCATCAGCAATAGTGGTATACCAGCGTGGTGGCACAGCACAATAAAACATAGCATGGATATGCCCATTGAGTGATTCAAGTGACTTGCATAAATCTTCATAGGTTTTATCGTCTTGCAGGTCGCCATTTAGCATCTTAAACATGGCAGAAAATTCCTGCCATTGCTGTTCATTCATTTCAATATCGGGCGCATATTTGTGCATACCCTGAAGTAATGAATCCATCCAGGATTCAGTGTCGCGCCCTCTTAATACGCCGATAATTTTACTCTCGTGATGTAAAAGCCCGCAACGTAACATTTTTACTAATGCGGGAATAAGTTTACGCCTGGTTAAATCTCCCCCCGCGCCAAAAATAACAATATTCGTTGGCTTGCTCTGTTTATCAATACATTTAATTGTAGTAAGGCTTTCCATGACTTCCTCTCAAAAACTATTTAACGTGACGGATACTGTGACCACCAAAACCGACACGCATAGCGTTAAGAACTTTGCCGGCAAATGAAGGGTCCTGTCGACTTCTAAATCGCATTTGTAATGCTAGCGTTAACACAGGTGTCGGCACACCCAGCTCAATAGAGTCGTGTACGGTCCAGCGACCTTCGCCCGAGTCATCGACATAGTCACTTAATGAAGATAAATTTTTATCATGGCTAAATGCATCGGCTATTAAATCCAGAAGCCATGAACGAACCACACTACCATGTTGCCAAATTTCTGAAATTTGTTGCAAGTCAAGATTCATTTCATCCTTAGCTTCCAGCATTTCAAATCCTTCAGCAAAGGCCTGCATCATTCCATACTCAATACCATTATGTACCATCTTTACATAATGCCCGGAACCCGCAGGCCCGACATGCCCCCAGCCTTTATCTTTTGCCGGGGCCAGGGTCTCAAGTGCGGGTCGAAGTATGGCGATTGCTTCATCGCTGCCCCCTACCATAATGCTATAACCATTCTCTAACCCCCATACACCACCCGAGGTGCCTGAATCCACAAAATGAATTTCCTGGCTGTGAAGATCAACGCCTCGTTGCGTAGATAAATTAAAATTTGAGTTACCCCCATCAACCAGTAGATCGCCCTTATCCATTCCAGCCATAAGCAGGTTCTCAATACTCTGATCAACAAACTGATGCGGTACCATCAACCAGATCACCCGGGGTGGTGAAAGTATTTTAATTAACTCGTCAACACTGTTTACGGCTATAACACCATCAAGTTCATCGGCTAGCGCCATAGTGCTTTCTTTATCAACATCAAAGGCAATGATCTCGTGGCCATCAGCAACAAGCCGACGAACCATGTTTGCTCCCATTTTACCTAAACCAATCATTGCTAACTTCATACATCACCTTTTATTTTTAAAACACCATTAAAAAACGAAATTTACTCACCAAAGTATATGATAAGATTTATATCATCATAGTTTAATTATGTCTTAGTTGTATTAAAGTTTACGTCATCCGTTTCATCAGATTTAAAGACAGAGTCAATGCCAGTAAGTTAATCTATATATTATGAAAAATATAGATTTTGCAGATACTAACTCCCTCTTTAGCAAAGAGAGGTGTTTGTATATAGCAATCATCTATCAGACTTTTTATGTTCATTGATCGGGTAGCTGGGAGGATTGGCTTTTGATTCGTGTATGTAATGTTTTGTAAGTAACAACCATTTTAAATCCCCCTCGATCTCCTTTTTTCAAAGAGGGGAGATTAAATCTTAACGCTGGTATCTATGCGCCATTTTGACACCTCTTTCAGTTAGTTTAAACTAGCAAAGTGATGTCCGAAAAACCAGGGTAGGATCACACCGACCCCTATTTATTTTCAAAGCCGATCTACTCAGCTGCTTTATCGATCTTGTTCAGGCGAATACCCTCGGGCTCAATCGTAATAATTCTTTCTTTATATAAACCACCAATGGCTTTTTTGAACGCGGCTTTGCTCATGCCAAATAATTCAGTAATGACCTCGGGTTCTGTTTTGTCATTCAGCGTTGCAAAACCCTGTTTGGATTTTAAATAATCTAAAATAGTATGTTTGTTTTTAGTGCGGCTTTCTTCACCGCCTTGCAAGCTTAAGTCTATTTTTCCATCAGGACGAATATGCTTAATAAAGCCTTTAATGCTTTGCCCAAAGCTTAAACGCTTGAATACTTCATTTTTATACAATACGCCCCAGTGACTATGGTCAATAATGGCCTTGTAACCAAGATGCGTACTATTGGCAATAATAAGATCAACAGATTGTTGAGGCTTATAATTGTGTACGGCTTCATCATCCAGGAACTTATCTATTTTAGATGATGCTATGATTCGTCCATCGATATCACTAATGGTTAAGTACACAAGATAAGATTTTCCAACTTCCATAGGCCGATGTTGCTCGGCAAAGGGGACTAATATATCTTTATCTAAACCCCAGTCTAAAAACGCCCCGACGTTTGTTGTATCAACAACACGTAAATAGCAGAATTCACCTACAGCTGCATAGGCTTCCTGGGTAGTTGCAACAGGTAAGCCTTCAGAATCAAGGTACAGAAATACCTCAAGATCATCACCCACTGTTAAATCTTGTGGTGCGAATTTAACAGGTAGTAGTACCTCGCCAAGATTCTCGGCATCCAGGTAGAAACCAAAATCTACTTTTTTAACCACCGTTAAATCGTAGTAGTAGCCAATTTCAATCATTCTATGTTCTCAGCACCAACGGCACTATTAAATGGGATGTTATTTTTAGCCCATTATACAGGTGATAACTCAGTAGTATTGATGATAATTATTTGTACACCTGTTATTTATGCTTTCTTAAGCTAAGGTCATATTATTATATTATGTCGGCGTAAAAAGCATGTCATAATCACCGCATGTTACTAAACCCTACAGAGACCCTGTCGTGAAGCAATCTATAAAGTTCAGTCCCCTGCAAGCATTCTGTGGTAATGCAATCCTGCGAATAAGGGGTAATGCAATCCTGCGAATAAGGCGTGCAGATAATGCGTGAACCAATACGACTGGATAAACGTTGTGTTGAGCTGTTTGATTGTTCACGTGGCGAAGCAGTGAAGTACATTCAAGGTGGCTGGGTACTGGTAGAGGGTAAAGTAGAAGAACGCCCTCAGTTTAAAGTACAGAATCAAGCGATAGCGCTACATAAAGATGCGTCGTTAGAGCCGATTGAGCCGGTAACGCTACTACTCAATTTGCCAGATGGGTTTGGTACCGATGATTCAACTGCAATGCAGCAATTGATCACAACCGAGAGTCATTGTGAAGAAGATTACTCCGGTGTGCATATGCTCAACAAACATTTTTATGATCTTAAGCCCGCTTCGCCTCTACAAAATAGGGCTTCGGGGCTAATGATATATAGCAAAGACTACAAGGTGCTACGCGTACTGCTTGAAAATAACAAAAAAAAGCAAGAGGAATACATCGTAACGTTCAGTGACGAGTTTACACCCGAGACGCTAGAGAAGCTCAATGAGCTTGCGAATAGCGGCGGCGAATCACGATCTAAATACAAAGCCAGCAAGCAAAGCGAAAAACGCATGCGCTTTGTAATTGAGTTTACACACCCCGATCAAATTGAATCCCTGTGCAAACGTGTCGGCCTAACGATTGTAGCGATGAAACGAATTCGAATAGGCCGAGTGTCTATGAAAAACTTACCACTGGGTGAATGGCGCTATTTATCCAGAAAAGCTATGTTTTGAAAATACACGCCTGCGAGTGTATTCTTCTTAATCATAAATTAATCACATGAAATACATTACAAATATAAATGATCTGGAAAGCACAACTACCAATTATCAGTTACTAGGGCAAGGCCCAATTACCCTGAAACTGCCAAAACTGCAATAACCACACTAGCTACTGAGACAACAATGGCTATAACACTTAGCCTCCTGAGTAACTGTAACTCTTGTTGTAATTTAACCGCCGCAGCATCTATGCCTTCCATTGATCCTTTGAGTTGCTCTGCCAATATTTTAACCGACTCAGCATTTTGAGTGGCTGCACTCTGTAACTCGGAAATTTGCTCTGGAACAATATCATCGGTTTCTTTGTGTGATGATCGTGATGTGAATGCTGGAATTGCAATGGACAACACCTGCACGACATAAGGCACCGCTGATTTAATTAAAGGAATCCATGCTGCCATATTCAACCTCTTTAATGTTAATTATTATGAACGGGGTCAGAAAATAATTGTCACTAATATTAGAAACAATTGTTCTCTGCCCCGAATGGCACTAAGTTAAGGGGCTCTAGCATGAGATAATAGCACGCAATATTAAGCCTAAATGGTGCTCTATTTCATGCTGAACTCTACACCCCTGTTTCCTGGTTTC
>Ga0316205_10001615_pt1 | contig 27207 bp, 17 predicted proteins | sample 3monthpyrite_MG_FD_204941 | JGI IMG/M metagenome (GOLD analysis project Ga0316205, IMG submission 204941) | Microbial mat bacterial communities from mineral coupon in-situ incubated in ocean water Damariscotta River, Maine, United States -... | ecosystem: Environmental > Aquatic > Marine >... | reverse complement strand
GATTCGGCAAAAAATGCACTTAATAGTTTTATTAATGATTTATTAGCCGATTACAATAATAGTCGTGACATTCCATCTGTTAACGGTACTAGCCAGTTATCTACACATTTGCATTTTGGCGAGATAACGCCAGCGCAAATATTTTATAGGTTACAACAACATACATTTAAGCAGCCCGTTCAAGCGCACTTGGAACGTTTTTTAACACAACTTGGATGGCGTGAGTTTGCTCATCACATTCTATGGCATTATCCACAAACAACGAATAAATGTATGAATTCAAAGTTTTCCAAACTGTGGCCAAAAAAAATTGATAAAAACCACTTTAACGCATGGAAAACAGGTAACACCGGTGTTGATATTATTGATGCTGGAATGAAGCAACTATGGGAAACAGGTTTGATGCATAATCGAGTTAGAATGATTACGGGTTCATTTTTAACTAAAAATCTAGGAATACATTGGATACATGGTGCAAAATGGTTTTGGGATACATTGATAGATGCCGATCTTGCAAATAATACGATGGGGTGGCAGTGGGTTGCAGGTAGTGGAGTAGACGCCGCACCATATTATCGAATATTTAATCCGCTGACTCAAACGAAACGATTTGATGGTGAATTAAATTATATTAGGCGGTGGTTACCAGAAGATAAGTTATTAGTAAGAGAACCAATAGTTGATATCAAAAGTAGTCGTGAAAATGCGCTTGCACGATATAAAGATCTGTAAATAATACATCATGTCATTCCCGCGTAGGCGGGAATCCATGTATGTAGTAATAGTTAACGACAAGGGTTTCATAACAAGCTGTAAATAGATTCCCGCCTCGAAAATTGCTCCTGCATTGTTCTACCTTCGCACGTCCATGTGCTCGTACGCGGGAATGATAGATTCTGTTAGTGTTTATATTGTTCTTATAAAGAGACTAAATTATTTTGTGATGTACATATAATCTTTGTCGAGTGAATAAGTCCAAGGTAAACCTGAATTCTTCCAGCCATTTTTCATGCGTTTACCTTTATCATTGCCTTTTTTGACTTTATCACCTTCATAACCATCAACAACAGAGTAAACATTGGTGTAACCATTTTTAGCTAATGTATTAACGGCTGAAGCACTACGCTTACCTGAGCGACACATTAATATTACCGTGTCATTTTTTGTTAAGCCTTTTTTCTTTAATGCCATATCGATATCGGCAATAAAATTTTTGTTTTTAGCGCGTTTATATCGGTGTTTTTTATCATTCCATCCAGTTGTATCCATAAATACGGTAGGAACGTGTGTATCCATTACGGTAGCCGCACCTAGGTAATTTAATTCAGAAGGTGTGCGTATATCAACAAACAAAGTTTTTTCCATTTTTTCCATTGTGTGTTTATACGCTTGAGCGGATGTCATATACAAGCCTAATGTAGTTTGTTTTTTCTTATTCAATTTTGACCAGTCTTCAGCCATTGAAGTGTTTGAGAAAACGCTGAACATTGCCAGTAACATTAAGGCTGTAATGGAGCGGGTGTAGATGTATTTGAATGATGTGCTTTTCATGAATATTCTCCTGATCTTAATAATATTTAAAAGTAAGTTACGCCATTGTAAATTCGTGTTGTGGAATTTTATTGCAAGTTATCTGTTTCTTATTAAACCAGTTGGGTGTTAGTGGTTCATACCAACTTCGTTGGCTTCTTTTATACGGCGGGATAAAAAAGTCCAACATACTACATTGTTTGCTAATTGATTTTAATGCATGAATATTTCCCTTGGTCGGTGTTAATACTGCCATGTCCCCCGGTTTTAAAATGCGATGTGAAGTAAGATTTAGTTTTGCAATGCTTTTTTCTTCGGTAGACGAGTGATTGTTATTATCAATTTCATCGTACTGCCATACTTCGGCTTCGCCTTTAATGATGCGAACAAGTCCAGTCGCACCTGGGTGGTTATGTAGCTGGACAAGTTGACTATTATTGATTGTGAGAATTCCACCGTTGATGTTTTGTTCTTTTATCATGCGTTGCCATAACCAGTAGTGATTACCCGTCTCATACGATTCTGTTACCGCGTGTTTAAAGTCAACAGAATCAGTATCGAGTTCTTTCAGATAATGTAGCCCCTGATTTATGATGGTATTATTTTCGTTTAACCCTATTGAATTAGCTAAATTTTTTATATTTTTTTCGAAGCTAATCCAATCTTTTTTTTGAATCTTGTTTTTATCTAATGAAAACTGGTTTGCGAAAATGCTTGCAGGGTGTAAAGCTGCAACAGCGGCTGCAATTAAGAATCTTCTACGGTTAATAGATAGATGGTTCAATTTAAGCACCTTCTGTTACTGGAGCGCCATAACCAGAGTCATCTTGTTTTTTTGTTTTAGTATTTTTTTCGTCTGGATGATTGCCAGCTTGATTTTTCAGGCGCTCAAAGTATTTAATTGTGAGCTCATCATTCGCGTTAGTCATAAGATCTTTAAAGCTAAATCCAGTTAGGCGCATGCCGCGTTTAATACTTCCGTATAACAAACCGAAAACAAGTAAACCGTAAGCAAGACCAACTAGTGCTTGAACGGTAGGATCGTGGCCAAATATATCAGGAACATGTTTAACTTTTGTAATGGTTGTTTCTCTTGCAAGATCATCCCAGTATTCAGAGTAAAGTGTATAAGGTAAATAACCGAGTAAAAATCCAGGGAAGGCTGCGACTGCAGTCATATAACCTAAACCAAGTCGCATGTATGTACGAATTTCACAACCAATCATTGCGACAGAGCCAAAACCTTGCAGTGCCGCACCAAGTAAAAGCACCCATGTTGGGTTCATTCCTAATGGCAGTTTGATATCAAAAAACTGCCAGCCAATCATGATAGCGCCCCATAAGAGTAATATTTCAATAAAGATAGCGGTGAAAGGAGACATGGAGCGAAACATTAAACGTGTTGAGCCAGGAATTTTCCATTTTTTCTCAAAAAAGTTTTCCTTATGTTCTAGTCCCATCGATATCTCTGGCGTCATGAATGCGCACTCAGTACCAAAACCCGTTTTTGCCATTCCTACGCCAGCAATAACACCTATCAGCAATAACCATATGGTCATACCCCAACCAATAGAACTGACTGCATAGTTCCAGCCATCTAAACCATCCGATGTTCCATAAACAAACGATCCGATAACGGCATTCATAAAAAATGCGAGCATTAAAATTAATATGGAAACACGTAACCAATCTCGATTAGGGTTGTAATTTTTGCTAGCTTGGTAGGCCAAACCATCCAATGCTAACTTACCACCATCTTTATGCCCTTTAATCGACGTTGCTTTATTTTCCTGACCTTTAAAAACATGCCCTATACGCATTCGGGTCATCAGGTAAAAAGTTAAAAAGCCAGTGGGTAGAATGGTGGTTAAATAGAGGAGTGAGGCGGTAGACATAGAAGGAAGGCCACCGAGAAAGTGGTGTGTTGTACAACCTGCCGCTAAGCGTGTGCCAAAGCTGAAAAGAAAACCACCGACAAATGCGAGGATAAGTTCGCGAGGCGGGTATTTAACCCATCCGCGTGATTCACCTTCGGCACGAGCAACAAACCATGCTCCAACAACCACACCAATAATTATCCAATGCACGTTCGGGTCGTAAGCACGTGACCACCAGTCAATACCTGGTGCAACAGTTTGTTCAAGTGCTGCGGTCATTTCGACCAAACCGGTGGTTAGACCAATTGGTTTTTCAAGTACGATATAATTCATTATTTCAGCAATACCAACAAAAACACCGCTGATCCAGAAAGGCCATTGTTTACGTAAACTTAACATTTGACTACCTCAAATTGTTACTAAGATTTAACAACCACCTTCTTCAGAAATACGAACAACAATTTTTTCAAATTTACGCCATGCATCTTTGTTGTTTACATCCATTTTAACGGCATTTCGATATGCCTCTAATGCTAAAGATAACTTCTTTTTCTTAGTTAATTTATTTCCTTTTGCCATACAATCGCTTACCGAAGAGCAATTAACTTTAAACTCTTTTGCTTGAGCGTTTGCAGTGTAAAGTGGGAATGCAATTACAGTCGTGAGTGCAATTGCGAAAAGTCTATTTACAATCATGTTTTTTTCTCCGCTAAATAATTAAATATGTATGATGCTGCGATATTTTGAATACTTTCAGGTGAGCGATATTACTATTTATTGTGAGTAGACAAACTGATGTAAATCAATGAAAAGATTACTAATTGATGTACTATTATTAGTCTGTTGCTCGTTATTTATGTTTAACTACCAATATCCGTTAACATTGTATACTGGTTAGTAGGCGTATTTAATTGCATTGCTCATCCCTAATTTTGAGAATACACTGAGTGGAAACACATACTTTTTTTCTCTATCTCCTCACTATTCTCCTGACAGCACGATTACTGGCAGAGATTGCCGTTCGATTAAAAGCACCTTCAGTAATAGGTGAATTAGCTGCAGGTGTTGTACTTGGGCCAAGTCTATTGGGCTGGCTAGAACCCAATGAAGTCTTAAAGCTTTTGGCTGAAATTGGCATTATCTTATTGTTGTTCGAAGTTGGTCTAGAAACAGACGTACGAAATCTGGTTAATTCAGGCAAAAAATCTATCGTAGTGGCAATAAGCGGATTTATCGTGCCCTTTGTACTTGGATTTTCGTTAAGCTTCTGGGGGTTTGATTTATCTCTACTTGTTTCTCTCTTTATTGGTGGCACATTAACGGCGACCAGTATTGGCATAACCATACGTATACTAACTGATTTAGGGCAGGCTCAAAAAAAAGAAGGGCAGATTGTTTTAGGTGCTGCTGTTATTGACGACGTTCTTGGTGTTGTTTTACTCGCTTTATTGTATGAGTTTTCAATTGGCGGTGGCGTTAATATGGCAAACGCCAGTAAGGTATTGATCTTTGTTGGTGCATTTTTTGTGCTGGCACCATTAGCCGCTAAATTTATTTCTCTTTTAATTAATCGATTTGATTCGGTAAGTGAGATACCGGGTTTAATTCCAACCACGATAGTATCACTGGTATTATTTTTTGCATGGTTAGCACATGAGGTTGGCGCACCAGAACTTTTAGGTGGGTTTGCTGCTGGTCTTGCACTTTCAAGACGTTTTTTCTTGCCGTTTGGCCTTGCCTTGCATACCGATGAAAAATTTGCACATCGAATTGAAAATCAGATGCGTCCTATTATTCATTTATTTACGCCAATATTTTTTGTTATGGTCGGGTTATCTTTAAACTTACATAATATCGATTGGTCTTCACCCTTTATCTGGAGTTTCTCACTGTTACTGTTTGTGATTGCAGTCCTTGGTAAATTCGCAGGTGCTTTGTTGATTAATGAATCTTGGCGAACGCGTATTATTATTGGTTTTGCAATGGTGCCTCGTGGTGAAGTCGGCTTAATCTTTGCGGAGCTTGGTCGAGTCAGTGGGATTTTTAATAATGAAATTTATGCAGGAATGATTATTGTAATTGCACTTACAACGATAATTCCGCCATTAGTAATGAAGTGGTGTTATTCTTGTTACAGCAAAATGTAAAGACGTAATATTCTCACTGAAGATCTTCCTCTATATAGCGAGTTTCTTAGTCTTGTTCTAGACTATATTCGTATATTGTTACAAAACCGCTTATATTGAATTCGACCAAATTGGGATTAACGATCTTGGAATTAAATTTACATGCTAGCGTTACCCTTATACTGACAATATTGGCTCTATTGCTTTTCACCCAAGATAAGATTCGCCTTGAGTTTTCAAGCTTATTAATTCTTACTCTGCTAGTTGTTTTCTTTACCGTTTATCCCTTTACAAAATTAGATAATGAGCAAGTCGTTGCCGCTGATTTTTTTATGGGTTTTGGGCATGAAGCATTAGTTGCCATATGTGGATTGATGATTTTAGGAAAAGGAATAGAAAAAACAGGCGCATTAAAACCACTGGCTAGAATGTTATCTCAATATTGGTCAAAGGCACCGATAATAACATTTTTAATTACATTGCTTATTAGTGCTGTCCTTAGCGCCTTTGTTAATAATACGCCAATCGTAATAATGCTGATCCCAATCATTATTTCGGTTGCAATAAACAATCAAACTGCGCCATCAAAATTGCTTATTCCAATTGGTTTAACAACAATCATTGGCGGCATGGCGACTACCATTGGTACGTCAACAAATTTATTAGTCGTATCACTCGCTAAGGATTTAGGTGGTATACATTTTAATATGTTTGATTTTGCATTACCTGTTCTTATTGTTGGTGGTGTAGGTATATTTCTTTTATGGTCGGTTGCACCGTATTTTTTACCCAATAGAAAAATAGATTTAAATGATACTGCGCATCGTTCATATAATGCGGTGATATTTTTAACAGAAAAAAGTGTAGAGCAACCACTGCAAATTCGTGATGCACTTGATAAAACAAATAGAGAAATGCAAATTCATAAAATCGTAAGAGGTAGTCAGCAACAAATAATGCCTATTCCCACAGTAGAATTAAAAGCGAAAGATAAGCTCTTTGTTAGTGGTACAGCAGAAAAGTTAAAAGAGTTTGAAGTTAAACTAAATGGGAAATTACATAATATTAATAAAGACGGTGAGTTGTTAGATGGAGATTATACTACACAAGAAGATGATCAAGTTTTAGCTGAAATTTTAGTCACAGGCGGTTCGATTTTACATAACCGCTCGATCAAGCAGGCTCGCATTGCAGAAAATTTTAATGTACTAGTTCTTGCTATTCATCGTTTACATGAATCGTCAAAACGAATATCAGAGAAGTTAAGTAAAATATCATTAAGACGTGGTGATATATTATTGGTACAAGGCACAAGAGATAACTTACGGTTAATAAAAGAAGATACTAAATTACTCGTTCTTGATAACGCGATAGATTACGTCTCAACGCGCAAAGGGAAATGGGCTATCTCAATAATGTTATTGGTTGTTACTCTAGCGGCATCAAGTTTGTTACCCATTGCTGTTAGCGCATTAGTCGGTGTGGTGCTTATGCTAGCGTTACGATGTATAAACTGGCGAGACGTCGGCGAGGCATTAAGCACGCAAGTAATATTAATAGTTGTCGTCAGCTTAGCATTAGGTAAAGCATTAATCGATACAGGTGGCACAGAATATTTGGCACTAAACTTTCTCGCACTAACAAATGGAATGAGTACGATATTTATTTTGTCAGCCTTACTTTTTTTAATGGCGGTTATAACCAATGTTGTATCGAATACAGCAGCGGCAATTGTCGGAACCCCTGTCGCAATAACCATTGCGCAACAACTTGGTACGCCGTTAGAACCCTTTATACTAGCAGTACTTTTCGGTGCGAATATGAGCTATGCCACACCAATTGGCTACCAAACAAATTTACTCATTTATAGTGCCGGTGGCTACAAATTCACAGACTTCCTCCGTTTTGGTATACCGCTTACACTTATAATGGGAATGGGTTTTACCTTTGTCTTATCAATATTGTATGATTTATAGGCATTAAATTTCTACGCACTAAAATCTCTATATAGCTACATCATCTAGTAGTGCTCAAAAAGCATCCAATCTTAAAATAAATTTCACAACAAAACACAAATATGCAACCCCGTGCATAGAACACAAAAACAGAATCTGTTAGATTCGAAATTATTTAAGGGATAGTAACTCTACTCCTTATATATACACTACAAAATTATAATAACGTCTAAATAATAACCCAGTACTTAATATGGGAAAAATAGAAAAGCTCATACAAGAGCAGAGGGAAGACATGGATAGGTTCAATTGCCGTACAATTTTGTACAGTACATTTTTGTTTGCACATTTGTCTCTGGTTTCAAATGCCTATGCAACGCCCGAAGGCGCTATTGTTGTTGGTGGTAACGGTAATATTGTTACTAATGGCCAAACTACCAGCATAAACCAAACCTCACAAAATATGGCTATTGATTGGCAAAGTTATAACGTGCAGCAAAATGAACGCGTTCATTATATTCAACCTAATTCATCGTCTATTTCATTAAACCGCATTGTAGGTAATAACGCCTCTGCTATTCATGGCCGTATTGATGCGAACGGCCAAGTGATACTTGTTAACCCGAATGGTATTTTCTTTAGTCCAACGTCAGTTATTAACGTAGGTGGCATAATGGCGAGTGGTTTAGATATCAAGCCTAGCGATTTTATGAATAGTGATTACATTTTTAATGAAGTAGCCGGTACCGATGGTTTTGTTTTTAACAGCGGTATTATTAATGCGGCCACTGGGGGGAATGTTACCTTACTCGGTAAGCAAGTTAAAAACGATGGGATGATTGTTGCGAAACTGGGTGCCGTGAATATGGCGGCGGGTAAACAAGCCGTGGTTACATTTGATAATGCTGGTTTACTTGGTGTGAAAATAACAAAAGAAATTTTACAAAGTGAATTAGGTGTTGACCCTGCTGTTTTAAATAACGGCAATATTAATGCAGAAGGTGGCCGTATATTATTAACGGCGAGTGTGAGCCAAGATATTTTTTCTCGTGCAGTAAATACAGGTGGGTTAGTTGATGCAAGTAGTGCAGTTGTTAATGCTGATGGTACTTTTACATTAGGAAGTGGTTCCGATGTAGTTAACACCGGTACGTTGGATGTATCTTCAAAAACATCAAATATTAATGCTGGTGATATTGTTGTAATTGGTGAGAATGTTACCAATAGCGGTGTTATAAAATCGGATATTAATAACGGCGTGGCAGGAAAAATAGAACTCCATGCAACTGATACCACTATGCTAGTTGGCGATAGCTTAGTGTCTGCTCAATCGAAACAAGCTGGTATCGGTGGAAAAATAAAAGTGCTTGGCAACAAGGTGGGTTTAATCGACAACGCACAGGTGAATGCATCGGGTGCAAACGGCGGGGGAGAAATATTAATTGGTGGCGATAAAACGGGCCAAAACAAACAGGTACGTAATGCAGAGTTTATTTATTTAGACGAAAACACTTATGTGATTGCTGACGCTATAGATAATGGCAATGGCGGTAAACTTATTACCTTTGCAACGGATACGGCGAGAATATATGGAAACTTAACTGCACGAGGTGGAGAAAACGGTGGTGATGGTGGGTTTATAGAAACGTCGGGTTTAAAAGGTTTTAATATTTTAAATGCACCAGATATATCTGCATTTAAAGGACAAGGCGGTGAATGGTTAATAGATCCTTATGATATTTCTATAGTTTCTGGAAATGGAGATATTTCTATTAGTTCTGGTTTTTTTACATCCTCAGATACAGAGTCTCAGGTTGGTGTAAATTTAATTGAAAATGCTTTAAATCAAGGAAGTAGCCCAAATACGGTAACAATTGTAACGGGTAATAGTCCAGCGACTATTACGCAAAGTGGCGATATTACCTTTGAAGCAAACTTCAATTACAATGGCGACAGTAACAATGAAGGTGGTACGTTAAGATTAAATGCATCAAATAATATTGATACTGCTGGTTTTAACATAAACACTAATAGAAGACTTAACCTTGAGTTTAATGCAAATGCTGGTTCTAGTGCGTCAGGTACTGGAAGTGTAAAAATTAATGATTCGCAAATACGTACTAATAACGGTAATTTTACTGCAAGTGGGGTTGACTTTACTTTAACAGAAACTAATTCAGGGAATAATTTAGATACAGGTTTTGGTGGTGATGTCACTTTGAGTATGACTGGTTCTGTGACTATAAATGGTAATATTTCAACCAATAATGGATTTGTTAGTATTACTGGAAATACATTTAGTAGTACATCTAATATAGTAACATCTAATGGTTCTGGTAATGACTCAAGTGGAGTTGTAACAATATCAACAAATGGGACAGCATCTGCAGTCTCTTCAGTAAGTATTGGTGGATTAATTACTGTAGAGGATAATGCGACTGTGTCATTGTCAGCAAATCAAGGGGCATTCACTTCTGCAGGGAGTGTTAGTTTAACGAGTAATGGTAGTATATCTTCTCAAAATGGTAGTGTTAGTTTTTCTGGAGGAAATTATTCTGCAACTACTGGATCAATTGTTAATGCCGGTGCAGGAACTATAAATCTGGACGGAATTACAGGAACTGTTGATTTAGCCAATACAATCACATCAGGTAATTTGACAGCATTAGATGTAGGTACAGTTAATCAATCTAGTCTTACAGATCAAATTGGAGTTGATGGAAATACTATAATTGATTCATCAGGAACGGTGACCTTATTATCTTCAGGGAATAATTTTTCTCGCCTTGATGTGACAGCAACTAATTTATCTGTAAATGAGCAAAATACCTTAATACTTGGGAATTTGAACTTAACTGCTAATAATGGAACAACCTTGTTAGTTAATTCTAATGGGCCGATTCAACAGGTGACTGGAACTGGTATTTCTAGTAATAGCAATACAAGCATTAACAGCGGCGCTAATAGTATAGTACTTTACAATAGTGGAAATGATTTTATTGGGGCAGTTTCTTTAAATAATACTGGGAACAATAATATTTCTATTCGAGATATAAACAGTCTTGATCTTGCTACTTCAAATATTGGTAATGGAAGACTTACTGTTGACGCGGTTGGCATTACGCAAACTGGCGGTGCTATTACACAGGCTGCTGGTGCTAGTAATGTTACATTAAATGCGGGTGCTGGCGTTATTACATTAACCAATGTAGCAAACGATTTCACAGGTAACGTTAGGCTAAATAACAATGGCGCAAATGATGTTGATATAACGGATGCTAACAATATTAGTTTACGTCAATCATCTGTTGGGCAAAATTTAACAGTTACTTCGGTAGCGGGTGACATTACACAAAACGCATTAGATAGTGGTTTAAATGTTTCTGCAGGCTTGGCGAGTTTTAATGTTGCCGGTGGCCGCTCTATTTTATTGGGTAATATTAGTAATACATTTAGTAGCTATGCACTAAATAATACGGGAACAAGTTTTAATAATATTACCTTTTGGCAAAATAATAATATTGATTTAGGAACGCTTACTATAACAGGTGACTTAGATGTTAATGCCGTAGGAATAATTACAAACTCGGGCACAAACTTAACGGTTACAGGTAATACCATTTTAAAAGCTGAGAATACAGCAGGTATATCACAAAAAATATCCTTAACGACCGGTAGTAATAACTTTAATACCGTGAATGTAACAAATGGTAATGACTTAACGCTTTCGGATACCAATGCGATTGTGTTAGCGGGTTTAAACTTGGATGGCGACCTTACCGTGAATGCCAATGGTAACGTGACCCAAACAGCCAACATTGTTATGCAAACTAATACAACGGCAAGAATTAATGCCGGAGTGGGCAGTATTGATTTAAGCACCGCGCCTGCCAACGATTTTAAAAATATTGTTTTGAATGCGGCTGGATTCGCAAGTGTTTCTGATAATAACACGATAAACATCGGCGATAGCATTGGAACGGCATCTAATGTAAACGGTAATTTAACTATTAACGCCAACGGCAACATAGACCAAACAGCCGCGATAACGATGGGTACCGGTACTATTGCCGATTTTGATGCGGGTAGCGGACAAATAAACTTAGCGGGTTTTAATAACGACTTTAAAATAATAAAACTTGCGAGTAGTAATACGGTTAGTGTGAATGATACTGCTGGTGGTATTACCTTGGGTACGACCAATATCACTGGCAGTGGAACCCTCAACGTGACCGCCAATGGTACCATTAATGACAACAGCGAAGCCATTAATGTGGCGGGACAGACTACGCTTGATGCGGGTAGCAATGGCATTAGCTTAAATAGTATTGCCCATGATGTGAATCAGGTTAATGTCACCAATGCGACAAGTTTAGCCATCCGCGACAGTGACAACTTAACACTCGGTAATATCAATCTTACCGGGAGTAGCGGAACGACTTTAAATGTACAAACAAACGGATTACTGAATCAAACTGCAGCCATTACAAGTAATGGCGCGACGGTATTCAATACGGGAAGTGGCGCGATAACGTTATCGAATAATAATAATGACTTTGGCGGTACCGTTTCACTCACCAATACCAGCGGTAATATAGTGATACATGATCGCAATGCAATTGACTTTGCGACATCGAATATTGGTACGGGAAGTTTAACGGTTAACGCGGGTCGTGTATCCGGCGGTGGGATAACCCAAACGGGTGGTGCGATTAATCAAGCTAGTGGCGCCGGAACGGTAACGCTTAATGCGGGAGTGGGGGCTGTTACTTTAGGCAATACAGCCAACAATTTTGTTGGTGAGGTTGCGATAACCAACTCCGGTGCGACGAATAATGTTGTGCTGAATGACGTGAATGATATTGCTCTTGCGCAATCAGTCATCAGTGGCGACTTAACCGTAACGGCCGGTACAGCTAGTGATATTACACAAAATACTGCAGACAATGGTTTAAATGTTGTTGGTACGTCAACATTCAATGTTGATGGTGGGCGGTCGATTATCTTAGGAAATACAAATAATCAGTTGAATGGTATTTCGTTAAATGCAAAACCAACTACTGGTACAAGTTTACAGGATGTAACCATTGCGAATAATGCTGCGCTAGATTTACAAACGTTCAATTTACTTGGTGATTTAAATGTGAATATAACTGGCGGAGGTGATATTACTAATTCATCTGGTAATATGATTGTAGCCGGCTTAACAACATTAAATACTACTGGAAATGTTGATTTAACAAATGGTGTAAATGATTTTAACCAAGTGCTAATTCAAACGGCGAATAATGTTGGTATTACAGATACCAATGCAATAATCATTGGAGATTCGATTGGTACGGCATCGGTTATTAATGGCGATCTCACCATTACCTCCAATGGCAACATAAACCAAACAGCCGCTATTACAATGGGTGGTGCGACCACGGCGGACTTTAATGCCGGTAATGGGCAAATAAATCTAGGCGGTTTTAATAACGACTTTAATATTATCAAACTAGCCAGCAGTAATGCCGTTAGTGTTAATGACACGAACGGTGGTGTAACCCTTGGAACAACGAACATAACCGGTAGCGGCACACTCAATGTAACCTCGACGGGGGCGATTAACGATAACAGCGAAGTTATAAACGTTTCAGGATTAACAACACTTGATGCCGGCAGCAATGCTATTAACTTAAATAGTGTTGCACATGATGTGAATCAGCTTAATGTCACTAATGCGACAAGTTTAGCTATTCGCGATAGTGATAATTTAACACTGGGTAATGTCAATCTTACTGGGAGTACGGGTACCACATTAAATGTGCAAACAAATGGATTACTCACTCAAACCGCCGCCATAACGAGCAACGGCAATACCGTTATAAACACTGGCAATGGTGGAATAACGTTAAACAATAACAATAACGACTTTGTTGGTACCCTCGCATTAAATAACACCAGCGGCAATATTACGATTAACGATCAAAATAGTATTGACTTCGCAACGTCTAATATTGGCACCGGAAGTTTAACGGTTAATGCCGGCAGAGTAACCGGTGGCGGTATAACCCAAACAGGTGGTCAGATTACTCAAGCCGCTGGTGCTGGTAATGTAACACTTAATGCCGCAACCGGCGTGGTCACTTTAGACAATACAGTGAATGACTTTGTTGGTGAGGTGGCTATTAGTAATGTTGGTGCAGGTAACAATGTAATACTAACCGATACCAACAACATTGCCTTAGCGCAATCAACGATAGCGGGTGACTTAATAGTGACGGCAGGCACCGCGAGCGACATCACTCAAAATAACACGGATAGTGGTTTAGCGGTTACCGGAACGGCGACGTTTAATGTTGATGGTGGGCGGTCGATTTCGATGGGGAATGTTCAAAATGATTTTAACGGCTTAGTCTTTCAGGCAAAAAGTTCTGGTGAGCAACTTAGAGATATTATTGTTGCAGATACAAATGCATTGGATTTACAAACGCTAGATTTAACTGGTGATTTAACCGTAATAGCTGGCGGTAACATTGATAACACAACGGGTAGTATGAAGGTAGCCGGGCTTACAACATTAACTGCTGTTGGTGGTGACATAGATCTGACCAATGGTATAAATGATTTTAATCAGATTGTTGTTACATCGGCCAATGATGTATCGATAACTGAAAGCAATACACTCACCATTGGCGATAGTGTTGGAACAGCTTCTAATATTAATGGCAATCTAACGTTGACGACAAACGGTGATATTAATCAAACGGCTGCTATTAGAATGCTCACTGGCACAACAGCTCGATTAGACGCGGGTAATGGTGATATTAATTTAGCATCACAACCAACTAATGACTTTAAAAATGTGGTATTAACAACAACAGGCGATGTTAATTTGTTGGATGTTAATAATATTATTATTGGTGATGTGATTGGTACAGCTTCTTCTATTGGAGGAGATTTTACACTTTCAACCAATGGCGGTATTACACAAACTGCCGCATTAACAATGAATACAGGATCAACGGCTGCATTTTCTGCAAGTAATGGGATAATTGATTTTGGTTCTTTTGCTAATGATTTTGATATTGTTGAGTTAGTGACGACGAATACCGCAATGATAAATGATATATCTGGTATTCGATTGGGTGATAGTAATGTTTCAACATTATCCGTTAATACCTTAGGCGATATAAATGATAGCGGAAATGTAACGGTTACTAGTCTTGCAACATTAGATGCTGGTAGTGGAAATGATATCTTCATTAATACAGGTACACATAATTTCAAAGATATTGTAATAACAGGTAACAACGTTTCAATTACCGATGTAGGAGGCATTAATATTGGTGACCAAACTACGGCTACGCCAACAACTAGTTCGACTATCAATGGTAACTTCAACTTAACGTCAACAGGTGATATTACAGATAACGCTAGTGTAGCGGTAAATGTAAGTAATATGGGCAGTACTGCAACGTTAGCTGCTGGCGGAGATGTTGCTCTTGTTAATACAGATTTTGTAGGCGGAGTAAATGTAAATGCAGGTAATAGGATAAGTATTAATGATACAACAGGTTTAACGTTAGGAACGGTAACTGCCTCAAATGAAATTGATTTAGTTTCTGGCAGTGATATAAACGGTGGAACATTAACGTCTGCTAGGGTTAATTTAACAGCAGAAACCGGTATTAATGTTACAACGCAGACGGAGACTTTGAATGTAAATAATACTGCTGGCGATATTACCGTTAACAATACGGGTAATGTGATTATCGAAAGCTTAAAAACAGTGGGAGATATAACACTGAATAATGATGCCAATATCAGTATGCAGCCTGGTAGTGTCGATGCTGATTATGACACCGGTGTGATTGCAATGACAACAACAACGGGCAGCTTTTTAGGTCTTGGTACACCTGATGATTCAAACCCTGATATAACAGGTTTCTCAGGCACTTTCGTTGGCCGATTTGGTTCTTTTGGTACGGCCATTCGGCCGCTTGTTATAAGCATTAAAGATGAAATTCTTATTAATACACGACAAAGTATTTCACCACGTTATGTACCAACTCCACCACGTATAGTGAATGATTTATCTGATATTACGTTTGATTTTATTGATGCATCTAATGCTGTATCAGGTGAACAGTTAATTACTCTTGAAGAACTTGAAGATATTGACCCTGCCATTTTCTCTGATGTACGAAACTATACCTACGGACAAATTGCTATTCGTTTGCCACGCGATCAACTCTTTGAAGATGAATTAAAAGAAGTCGATAAAAAATAATTATAAAATAAATTGAGTTGATTATGTTGTACCTAAGTAAATGTTGTAAGTGTTTAGTTATAGGAATGTTGTCTTTTCTAGTAACACCCGCCTTTTCTGGTTTTTTAGAATTACCTAACATCACTGAAACACCGACACTAGAGCGTAAAACGTATCTACAAGATATGGATATACCTAGTGTGCGTGAACGAAACCCGGACCCAACAGCTGGGCCCCGTTTGGCCGTAAAAGAATTTAGACTGCAAGGCATTGTTGAGTTTCCTGAATTAGGTATCACACGAGCAGCAATCGGTAAACTGGTTGAAAGTATCCGTTTCGATATGATGGCAGAAGGTAAGCTTCTCGATTCGGGTTACACCATGGATGAGTTAGGTGAACTTTCTGATTTATTAGTAAAGATAGAAGATGAAACCCCTGACAGACATGCAGGTCCTCTGGAAGTGCAGCGTTTAGTTTGGTTGATTAGAGATCAGCGATCTAAACGCGGTATTACTTTAGGAATGATAGAAACGGTTGCTGATAAAATTACGAATTTTTATCGAGAGCGTGGTTTTATTCTTGCTAAAGCGTACATACCGAAACAAGAGGTAAGAGAAGGAATTGTTACGTTAACATTACTACTAGGAATGTTAGGCGAGGCAGAAGTTAAAAATAACGATATGTATAATGCGGACTACTTAAAATCTACGTTCGATGACCTATTAACCTTGCCAGTAAAAAATAGTAGCATAGATGAAAAGTTATACTTAATAAATGACTTCCCTGGTTTATACGTAACCGGTTTTTTCGAACCCGGAGCACAAGTAGGCGATACTAAGCTTAATATAAACGTTGTATCTGAACGGCGCTTTGATTTTAACGTACGTGCTGATAACCATGGTACAAAAGAAACAGGTGAAAATCGTTATTATGCAGAAGCTTTAGTTAATAATTTATTAGGATTTTCAGATTTATTACATGTAGGAACACTACACACCGTATCACCTAGTAACTCTACATTTTGGCAGGTAAAGTATGGTGCTAGCTTTTTTAGTCCACGCTTTAGAATGACAGTTGGGAAATCTAAAAATGAATTTATATTGGGTCAAAGTTTAAATCTAAGTGGAGAAACTGATCAATCCGAATTAACGCTATCATATAAAATTAAACGTAGTCGTGAATTCACCCATTCAATTGATTTAAAACGAGACAGTATAAATTCAAAAATACTTGTAGGTGCTGTTAACTTTGAATTCAACGATGAAATCGAGAATACTTCTATTGTATACCATTACGACTTATTGCAAGAAAAAAACAGAAATCTACATCAAGGATTTTTTAAATATACAAGTGGGAAGTTTTTAAAAGGAGCTGAAACCGGTCAAAATTCCAGTTATGATATTTTTACTGCTGATTATGTATATCTGACCTTCTGGAAGGTTCCATTTTTCGATTCAGAAACACGTGTTATTGCTCGTAGCTCTATTCAATATACAGGACAAGCGATATCATCTATAAGTCAATTTGCTCTTGCCGGTCCAACTAAAGCACGCGGGTTCCCTGTTAATAAATTTTTTGCAGATGACGGATTGCATTTGGGTGTTGATTGGATTTTTAAAGCACCAGACTTTCTTGATATGAAGGTCGGAGATAGCAATTTAAAGAAAATCGTTCAACCGTTTTTATTTGCTGATATATCTTATGGAATCGCACATACATTTACCTCTACCGAAAGCGATTCAACAGCTACTTTATCTAATGTGGGTTTCGGTTTAAAGTTTAATTATAAAGATAGCTTAAATTCTACATTACAATTCGCGTTTCCTGTTCAAAGTGATTTTTCATCTGCCGATTTAGATACTCAAGATGATAGTGTTAAGGTTATATTTGAAATTGATTATCGTTTTTAATTGAATGGTTAATAATCGTTCATATATTTATGGCTAATTTATGAACAGTGTCGTTGAAAAAAAATTAATACAGGTTTCGCATAATGAGAAATATTTTGTTGTCAGTTTTTAAAAGATAAGTTAAGCTCGCCTAACAATTCAGTCACTACTAAAGGGAAGAAAAAATGGCTATATATATTCAATATGACGGTATCAAGGGAAATGTAACAGCGGATGGTTATGCTGATCACATTGCTGCAAATTCACTTCAATTCGGCGTAAACCGTACAGTAAGTATGGAACCAGGTGCTATGAGCAACCGTGAGTCTTCACGTCCACAGCTCGATGAAATTCAAATCACTAAACGCGTAGACAGCTCTGCTGCTGCTTTATTTAAAGAATCTGTTACGGGTTCTGCAGGTAAAAAAGTCGTAATTAAGTTTGTTCGTACAGGCACAGAGAAGGTTGAAGAATTCATGGATTACACATTGGAAGATTGTATCGTAAGCGGTTACGATATTTCTGCTAGTGATGATGAAGAGCCAATGGAAACGATTACTCTTAGCTATGCGTCTATTATGGTGAACTACAAAGACCATGATAAAACTAACAAAGCGGGTAGCCCACAACGCGTTGGTTATGACTTAGATAAAGCAAAACTTCTTTAAGTCATTTCAGAGCTTGTTAGAGTGGGGGAGTCCCCACTCTTTCCGTTTTGGTTATTAGAATTAATCTAATTATTATAAGTACCTACCCATGGTTGGGATTAAAGCAATATTGCAGATAATCTCATAGATAAAGGATGTCGACCGTATGGGCCAAATAACACAAGATGATAGAACCATATCTATTTCTGACTTTGCGTTAGGAAAAGATACGTTCTTGTTGTCACGTTTTAGTGGAACGGAGACTATCTCTGATTTATTCGAATTCACTATCGATGTTTTCTCCGAAAACAGAGAAATACTCCCCGAACAAATAATTGCAAAAGCCGGAACCGTTAGTATTCATACTAAAGAAAAGCGCTTTTTTAATGGTTACATTAGCCAAATCTCACTTGGCGAAATTAATGAAAATAATTTACGTGAATATTCCTTAACGATGGTTCCATGGTTATGGTTCTTAACAAAAACAAATAACCATAGAATATTCCAAGAAAAAACAACAAAAGAAATAGTTACCCAAGTATTTAAAGACTTAGGCTTTAATGATTTTGAATTTAAAGCGCAAGGTGGAAATAAACGAGAATACTGTATTCAACACAACGAAAGCGATTTTCATTTTATCTCTCGATTATTAGAAGAAGATGGTATTGCGTATTATTTTAAGCACGAAGAACAAAAACATATGATGGTACTGGTTGACCAAAAAAATTCATATGAAGACTGTAAAGAAACCGATTTAGAATATACCAAAGGAACAAATACCCAATCTCAAATTAGTAACTGGGAAAATGGTTATAATTTTAATAAAGGGCAGTGGACATTAAACGATTATAATTTTAAAGAACCCGATAAAAATTTAATTGTTAATACTAAAACAAGCAGCACCTTTGCGAATAACGCAAAGTACGAGCATTACGAGTACCCTGATTTATACGATACAAGTAAAGGCGCAGACCTTGTTAAAATTAGAATGGAAGCCGAAGAGGTTTCTGTTAACTTAATCGATGGGCAAAGCAATTGTAGTAGTTTTTATGCGGGTGGAGCTTTTAAGCTCGCTAAGCACGCTCTAAAGTCTGAAAAAGGAAAGTACATACTGGTTAGTGTGACTCACTCCGTTGCTGATACAAGTTATTTAGTGAGTAGTGCATCCGAAAGCGAAGGCTACAGTAATTCATTCAAATGTATGCCATCAGATGTTCATTTTCGCCCGCCACAAAAACATAAACGACCAATTATGCAAGGGCCACAAACAGCGATTGTCGTTGGTCCTGCTGGCGAAGAAATATATATTGATGAACATGGCCGTATTAAAGTTCAGTTTATTTGGGATAGAGAAGGAAAGAAAGACGAAAACAGTACCTGCTTTATTCGCGTCGTACAAAGTTGGGCAGGGAATCAATGGGGCAGCTCATTTATTCCACGTATGGGTCATGAGGTTATTGTTAATTTCTTAGATGGAGATCCAGATCGACCCATTGTTACTGGTTCAGTTTATAACGGAAAGAATAAACCCGTATACAGTTCAAAAACACAAAGCGGAATAAAAACACGTTCGACTAAAAATGCAACAGCCGAAAACTATAATGAATTGCGTTTTGAAGATAAAAAAGGCGGCGAGCAAATTTACGTCCATGCTGAAAAAAACATGGATACGCAAATTGAGAATAACGAGACATTAACTGTAGATAATGATCGTACTAAAACAATTAAACATGACGAAAATTCAACAATAGAAAATGATAGAAATAAATCTGTAAACAATAATCAAACAGAAAAAATAAAAGTAGATAAAACGATTACGGTTGGTGGAAATCATCAAGAAACTGTTAAATCGAACATGACCATTCATGTAGATAAAGATTTAAAAGAATCAGTTTCTGGTGCATATACAGAACATGTTACAAAAGACTACAGCTTGCATGCAAAAACAATCACCATGGATGCGGATGATAAAATAACAATAAAAACAGGCTCAGCCCAAATTGTAATGAAAAGTAATGGTGACATTACAATTAGTGGTAAAACGATAAACATCAAAGGATCGAGCAATGTCGTTATAAAAGGAAGTAAAGTAATAACGAATTAATAATGGTGTTAAGTATGTTAGAAGATATTCATGAGAATACTGAAGAACTAACTCAAAACAAGGCTCATATTGCTCCAGGTGAAATTGTAATTGGTTCTTTAGTTGAGATAAATAATTTAGGCGAACCATGCGTTAATTTTGATGGTATTTCTGGCTTATTAAAAGCAATCTCGACCATTAGCATTACAAACGAGCATATTGGCAAACAAGTTGCCTTATTGTTTGCAAATGGAAATCTAGAGCAACCCGTTATAATGGGCTTGATTCACAATCCACTCCACGATTTACTAGAAAATTTCGAACAGTCTCAAACCGCTATCGATGAAAACCCTACGAATAATGACTTGAATAAATCTACAGATAAATTAAAAGTTGATGATGTACTCATTGATGGGAAAAAGGTTATCTTTAAAGCTCAAGAAGAAATTGTTCTCAGATGTGGTGAGTCCAGTATTACCCTAACTAAAGCAGGGAAAATATTCATACGTGGAAAATATTTATTAAATCGTTCAACAGGTGTCAATCGAATCATGGGCGGTTCGGTTCAAGTTAATTAAACTATTATGTTACAACTAGAAAATAAAACGCCATTTGCCGCCGATATGGCAATGTTTCCTAATGAACAAGCTGTTGATACATTATATGTATTAGTGAAAGCTACATTTAATATTAATAAAAAATTAACCTTATCAGATGAACAGTTTCCCCCAACTGTTGCAGACGAATATTGGACTGAACCCGGTAAATCCAGTATTAAATATGCCTCAGACTATCACACGGGTAAACCGACAAGTGATGTTGTGATGGTTGGTCATGCATTCGCACCAATGGAAAATGAAACAAGGCAACTTGATGTTTCTTTACGGGTTGGAGAAGTTGGTAAAACAGTCAGAGTTTTTGGTGATAGGCATTGGAGTAATGGACAAATAACACAAGCCGCTCCATTTAAAACAATGGCAATGGTGTATGAGAAAGCGTTCGGTGGAATGAAAGTTGAAGAGGGTAAAATATCTGAAATTGACCAACGTAATCCAGTCGGTCGCGGTTTTTCCGGTGGACGTTCGATAGAAGAAATGGATGGTGTGCCACTACCGAACCTTGAAGATCCGAATGAGCTTATTACAGACCATGATCAAAATCCAATTCCAGCTTGCTTTGGTATTAGTGCCCCACAATGGCTACCACGTTCAACTCTTGCAGGTAAATATGATAAACAATGGGAAATGCAACGTGCACCTTATCTCCCTGAAGATTTTGATAAACGATTCTTTAATTCAGCACACCCTGATTTGATATATCCTAGTTTTCTTACTGGTGGAGAGTTGGTTGAAATTACTAATATGCATCCTAATGGCAACATTAAATTTACTATACCAAAAGTGAATGTGATTTCAGATGTAAGTATTTCTGAAAAATCAGTAAAACTAAATTTTAATATAGAAACACTTATCATTGAGCCTAATCAACTTAAGTTTAGTATGGTTTGGAGAGCATCTGTTGCTTGCGATAAAAATTATTTGAAAATAAGTAAAATTAAAATAAAACTACAAAAATAATAGGTACGAACAATGGCACAAACAACATTTTCAAATGGTCGGGGTATTGCTCACAAAAGCAGTGGCGGAAAAAGTACGGTATTCCCCGATGTATGTTTAACCCCCATTGGGAAAGCCGTTGTACCGATTCCTTATGCAAATACCGGTGTATCCGCTGACACAGTTAAAGGCCCCAAGTCAGTGAAAACAGATGGTGTAATGCCTATGGTTAAATCTGCATTATATTCAAAAAGTACTGGAGATGAACCTGGAACGCGCAAGGGTGTTGCCAGTGGCACCATAAAAGATGTTTGTGAATTTATGATGTATTCGTTCGATGTTAAGTTTGAAGGCCGCAATGTTTGTCGTTTGGGTGATCCATTGTGGCATAACAAAAAGAATATCGTGGGTTAATTAACATGCACGTCATCTATGCAAAGAAGCCTGACTCATCTCCGAATAGTGCACTTAAAAGTGTATATGAGCAGTACGTAAATGAGTCTTCTTTTTTATGGATACTACGTTCAATCGCAATTAATGAACCACATAATGATTTAAATGATATCTTAGCACTTGAAAATAGAATAAATGCACAAGTTGATGGTCTTATGACTTCAATTGATTTGGGTTGGGAAGCATGTGAGCAAGGGCTTGAATTAAGTGAACCAGGTGAAGTATTCACAGCCCTGCTATTTTCTATGAGAACACACGACTCGATAAAAATTAAAGAAGTGGTTGATGTAGGCTTACAATCGGATGCAACAATAAAGGGACTAATTTCAGCAATAGGTTGGTTACCGAATGATATCGCCAATACATGGATAGAACGTTTCATTAATGGCAAAGACATGCGGCATAAATATTTAGGGATCGCTGCATGCAGTGTACGTAGAATAGACCCAGGTAATGCTTTGACTTCAATCTTAAAGCGAGAAGATTGCATGCAGGATGTATTCTTGTATTCGCGTGCATTAAGACTCGTTGGTGAATTGCGTCGACAAGATTGTATGCCATTTATCAGTAAGGCTATTTCTGATGACAGTGAGGATATTAAATTTTGGGCAAATTGGTCTTCTGTGTTAATGGGAAAAAGGTCAAATGTAAGTAATTTAAAAAAATATGTATTCGATTCTGGCGAATTACAAAATAAAGCACTTCAATTATCTTTTAGAGTTTTACCCATTGATGAAGCCAGACAATGGATATCTGAATTATCTAAAAATGAAAATCAAGTAAGAGCCGTTATTAAATCTACAGGCGTCTTAGGCGACCCGCATGCAGTAAATTGGTTAATCACTAAAATGCAAAACCCACTCTATGCAAAACTTGCTGCAGAATCCTTTACATATATAACGGGTGTCGACTTCGAAAAACACGACTTAGCTATAACCGAACCATCTGATTACCCAACAATACCAAACGACAATCCAGATGACGAGTTTGTAGCTTTAGATGAAGATGAGAACTTACCTTATCCTGATGTAGAAAAAGTAACAGCAATTTGGCAAAAATTTGGTCAGAAATTTATTGTCGGTAAACGATATTTTTTGGGGCAACTGATTACTCCCGATTTATTAAAAGACAGATTGCAAAATGGAACACAACGCCAAAGACATGGTGCTGCTTTAGAGTTAGCGTTATGCGAAAACGAATCACCATTAATTAATACTACAGCGAAAGTGCTAAGTTCATGAGCACAATAGATAAACTCTATATAGCCGGTATAGGCATGGTCAGTGCATTAGGTTCTAATACTGCAATGACTTCTGCAGCCGTTAAAGCTGGGATAAGTGGTTATGCAGTTTCTAATTACTATGGTGAAAATAATAATGCCATAACAATGGCAAATATACCAAATGATGTACTTGCTGAGATTGATGCTGTAATCGATGAAGGTAATGCATTCTGTGAACGTCATTATCGAGTGACCTTAATGGCTATAGCCGCAGTTCGTGAAGCCTGTTCGTTACATACGACTGAACAACCAATACCGTTATTACTTGCAATGCCAGACGTGCAGGAAGATACGGAAGATTTAAGCCCAATGATAGATAATATCGAAACTAACTGTGAGCCTTGGGTTAGTGTTGCTAAGAGTCGTAGCATTTATTCAGGTCGTGCAGCAGGAATGGAGGCTATCGATTTTGCCTTTCGTTTTCCAAATGATGCTGGTCATAAATACATTTTAGTAGGAGGGAGTGATTCATACCAAGATTATGATCGTATTACACCACTTGCAGAAGAAGCTAGATTAATGGAAGAAGATAATATGGATGGTTTCGCACCAGGTGAAGCAGCAAGTTTTTTATTACTTACCTCAGATCCAACACTCGCTATGGTACGTAACGATCATGTTGTTGCACTTAGACCACCCGGTATAGCTAATGAATTAGGTCACCTTCATAGTAACGAGCCATACAAAGGTGAAGGGTTGGATAATGCCTTCAAAAAAGCTTTAGCAAAAATAGAACATTCGAATATCGATTCAATTTACAGCAGCATGAATGGAGAAAATCACTGGGCGAAAGAATTTGGAGTAGCCTATATGCGAAACAAAGCTGGTTTTACAGAAACAGTAAATATAGAGCACCCAGCTGATGTCTTAGGTGATGTTGGTTCCGCGACCAGTACGGTGTTAATAGCGTTAGCTGCTGAAGATTTATATAAGTATAGACAAGCAAAAACACATTTAGTATACAGTTCATCCGATACAGCTAAACGTGGTGCCATTGTACTTGAAAAAATATCTGTAACGGATATAAAAGAACAAAGGATAGCATCATGAGTCAATACGGAGAAGGTACTAAAACACAAAATATTTATGTTGATAAGCCAAAAAAGAAAAGAGAGCTTAATGTACGTCTTTCTTTATTTTATGATGGAACACTCAATAATAGAGTTAATATAGAAGAAAGAGAGAAGGCGAAAATAAATGATTTACCTGATAGTCCTTATCATTCGCATAGTCAAGATGATACTAATAGTTATGATAATGGACGGACAAATATTGCCATTATGGAACCGCACTTGCTGAAAAAATCGAAAGGTTATGATATTGCAGTAAAAGAATATATAGAAGGCCAAGGTACATTTAATTTAGAAGGTGATAGTACAGTGGGCTATTCTATGGGTGGTTTTGACTCAGGAGTAGCGAGTCGAGCTGAACAGGGAATCGATCGCGGGATTGATTTAATATACAGTGATATTGAACCCAAAAGGCAATGTATTAAAAAACTGACTATTGATGTTTTTGGCTTTAGCCGTGGTTCTGCGACAGCACGGTACGCAATTCATTTAATTTTAAACGGTAGTACTAAATGGGATAGTGAATACTCAGATGGATATGAACAAGTTATATCTCCAATTCTTGAGAGTTTAGCAAATAGAGGGATAGAAATTAAAGAAGAGTCCGTTGAGATTTGTTTTGCTGGTCTTTATGATACAGTTTTATCTGTATACTTAAGTCAGTATTTACCTGCATTTTTTGTAGGGGATAAGTTAAAGCAAGATGCTGTTAAATTTGCTAAAAAGACACTTCACTTAGCGGCAGCAGATGAACATAGGCAAGACTTCCCTTTGCATAATATTAAATCTGCTGGCTCTAAAGGTGAAGAGTACTATCTTCCTGGCGTACACTCTGATATTGGTGGAAGCTATAATGCCGCAAGCGAGTTAACACTAGCAGCCGAGATTGATTTAAACAAAAAAGTGTATATGAAAACAACTGATGAGAATAATATGATTATACATAAAAGTCGCAGGCGGAAAAAACTAGAGGCTGACATGGAAGATCTCATCAAGCAGGGTTGGTATATCAATAATGGTTCTGTAAATGAAATTAAAATAAATGAGAAAGAATATAGAAAGTATAGAGTTGGGAATAAAATACCCTATTACGCAAAGCGATATGAGCTCGAAGTGAATCGTACTGGAATAAACAGTGCTTATTGTAATATTCCATTAAAAATTATGGTGAAATATGCACGTAAAAAACCTGTGAAATTAAAGATAAATACTAAATTGGATAGAAGGGCTGCTATTATTTTAGAACCTCACGATGATTTATTAGAGTTAGAAAATAAAATAAAAAAATACATTTCAGATAAAAAGGGTAATGGAAAATCTAAGGCTAAAGATTGGCTTGGTCAAGATGAAGAGCTTAATAAATATTTAATTGACAATAAGTTTCGGCATAATCATTTTAATTTTTCGTCTAAGGAGAGTGCAGGTTATTCTCCTAGATTTAGAAATGGAAAGCGTACGCGTTATGTTTATAAAATTTAAACAACATAGTCATTTATTAGGTGGTTTATTTTTATTAATAGGATGTAGCAACGTTATGAGTAATAATATAACAGAATTTGAATGGGATGCCACAGAGAGTGCGCCAGAGCATTATCCAATGGAAATTATTAAAGGTGACTTTATATTTAAGGGTGAGTCGAGTAAAGGGTTATACATTCCTAGTGGTGGAACACTGATTGAGGGTTGGGGGAATCCTGTTTCTTCGCACGTAACTGGGGCTAAATTTAAACCTTTGCCCGATAGACTGAAAATAACTTTTTTTTCTTATGCAGAGAAACAGTTTTATCAGGGTGAATTCAAGTTGCCCTATGATGATATATTAGATCTATTTCAACAGGGAGTTGCTAATAATCCTAAACATCCTACAGCTAGTCGTATTATGGTTGGTGTTGCGCCTGGTGGTGCAGTTGCAGTTTGGGTTATCGGTAGCGGTGACAGAATAGAGGTATTTTTTGGTCAGGCAAAAAAAATAGAACTTTCTCCAAGCCAAGCCTTCGCATTGCCATTTAAGAATAAAGCCCAATCAGATGAGTATATGCATAATGGTTTAATTGAGGTTTTAGAGCAAGATGAAATAGAAAATTTAAAAAAGAATGGTACTCCTTTGGGACTATGGTCGCGATATCGTCAAAAATTTGAGTGGGATATAATATTAACTAAAGGCTTCCCTTTATCTGATGTAGGATTTAAGTTTCTTAATGGTGAGCGCAGTGAAGCGAATGACATTATATTGCGGCCTATTCCCAAAGAAGTGGCATTTGATACTGTTGTAAATAATGAAGAGTACATATTTGTTGTGAAGTTTGATGAGTTTGAAATAATTGAGGCTTTAGAAAAATTAGGGGCGAATAATCAAAAAGTTTATATTGAGTTTGAGCCGCGAATACCACGAAAAGACCTTAAGGCACGTATTTACAATGAGAAAGATTCTATTACATTAAAAAAATTCGTGAGTGATGATTGGTAATAATAATAGTTAGTGATG
>Ga0316205_10001610_pt1 | contig 27293 bp, 32 predicted proteins | sample 3monthpyrite_MG_FD_204941 | JGI IMG/M metagenome (GOLD analysis project Ga0316205, IMG submission 204941) | Microbial mat bacterial communities from mineral coupon in-situ incubated in ocean water Damariscotta River, Maine, United States -... | ecosystem: Environmental > Aquatic > Marine >... | reverse complement strand
TAAGGGAGGCTGAACAATGAATTTGAATGATCCGTTGGGCGACATGCTCACCCGTATCCGTAATGCTCAGATGCGTAACAAATCCACCTGCAAAACCCCGGCTTCCAAGCTGCGCGGTTGGGTGCTCGATGTGCTGGAATCCGAAGGCTATATCCGCGGCTATGAAGCCTCGGTTGATAGCGCCGGCAAACCGGAAATCGAAATCTCGTTGAAATATTTCGACGGCGAGCCGGTTATCAAGGAATTGAAACGTGTTTCAACGCCTGGCCGTCGCGTTTATTCCAGCGTGAAAGAAATCCCACAGGTTCGTCAGGGCCTCGGGATCGCGATTGTATCCACGCCGAAAGGCGTTATGTCCGATGCACAGGCTCGTACCGACAATGTCGGTGGCGAAGTCCTCTGCACCGTATTTTAGGAGGTTTTCATGTCAAGAATTGGTAAGAAACCTGTTGAAATGCCTGCGGGTGTATCTGCCACAGTTTCGGGGCAAAGCATTGAAGTTAAGGGGCCAAACGGCACCCGTGGCTTTAAGGCAACCGATGATGTGGATATCAAAATCGACGGTAACGTTATCTCTGTTGTGCCACGCGGCAATTCCAAGCGTGCGCGCCAGCAGTGGGGCATGAGCCGCACCCAGATCGCCAATTTGGTGCAAGGTGTAACCGGTGGCTTCAAGAAAGAACTTGAAATCAACGGTATTGGTTATCGTGCAGCCCTTCAGGGCAACGTGCTGAAGCTTTCCCTCGGTTATTCGCACGATGTGCTGTTTGACATCCCTGAAGGGGTGAAGATCACCGTTCCTAAAAACACCGAAGTGGTGGTTGAAGGCAACGATCAGCAGCTTGTTGGCCAAGTGGCCGCAAATATCCGCGAATGGCGTAAACCCGAACCTTACAAAGGTAAAGGCATCAAATACAAAGATGAATTTATCTTCCGTAAGGAAGGCAAGAAGAAATAGGAGCGCGATAATGGCAAATACAAAACGACAGTTGTTTCTGAAACGCCGCATGCGCGTTCGGAACAAACTACGCAAGATGGCCAATGGCCGTCCGCGTTTGAGCGTTCACCGCTCGGGCAAAAATATGTCCGTGCAGATCATCGACGATCTCAATGGCGTCACCTTGGCTGCGGCCTCGACGCTGGAGAAAGACCTTGGTTGCGTGGGCAAAAACAATATCGAAGCATCGACCAAAGTGGGCGTGGCAATTGCCGAGCGTGCTAAAAAAGCCGGTGTTGAAGATGTTTATTTTGATCGCGGAGGCTTCCTGTTTCACGGGAAAGTCAAAGCGCTCGCAGATGCTGCCCGTGAGGGCGGCCTGAAATTCTAGGAGAGCGATATGGCAAGAGAAGACAATAATCGCCGGGGTAAACGTCGCGATCGCGATGAAACACCGGAATTTGCCGATCGCTTGGTAGCGATCAACCGCGTGTCGAAAACGGTAAAGGGCGGTAAGCGCTTCGGATTTGCGGCATTGGTGGTTGTAGGTGATCAGAAAGGCCGCGTGGGCTTTGGTAAAGGTAAAGCAAAAGAGGTGCCCGAAGCTATTCGGAAAGCCACTGAGCAAGCCAAACGCCAGATGATTCGTGTGCCTCTGCGTGAGGGTCGGACCCTGCATCACGACATGTTTGGCCGCCACGGCGCTGGCAATGTTGTAATGCGGACAGCCCCTGCGGGTACCGGTATTATCGCCGGTGGCCCAATGCGTGCGGTTTTTGAAATGCTGGGCTTGCAGGACGTGGTGGCAAAATCCATCGGGTCGCAAAACCCGTATAACATGATCCGCGCCACTATGGACGGCCTGAAAAAGATGGGCAGCCCGCGTAATGTAGCGCAGCGTCGCGGAAAGAAAGTCACTGACATTCTGCCCGCCCGTGCCGAAACCCCAGCCGCCGCTTCGGAAGAAGCAGCGCCCGCTGAAGCTTAAGGAGCTTAAACAATGGCAAAAACCATCGTTGTAAAGCAGACCGGATCCCCGATTCGCCGCCCGAAAGACCAGTTGGCAACGCTGAAGGGCCTCGGCCTCAACAAGATGCACAAAACCCGTGAGCTTGAAGATACACCTTCGGTTCGCGGCATGGTGCGCAAGATATCGCACATGGTTGAGATTGTTGAAGAGAAGGGCTAACGCCTGCTGAATTGGAGGCAACTCCAACCAAAGAAATTGAAACGCCCCATGTTAACCATGGGGCGTTTTTTATGTTGAGTCCGGGGTGTAATGGCCCAATTATTGGACCGATTGCTTAAGAAACTCGAAAAATGTAGTGTAGAGATACAGCTTTGCCTCAAATTTGAGTAAAGCTGGTTATTTAGTATGTGAATTCCGCACCGAGTCTGTGCGGGAATTAATGAGTTGATTTTTTAGGAGTAGTAAAAGATGGGGTATACCTTTGACTGGAGCACATCAAACCTTAGTGGAGATGACAATAATCTTGATGATGGCGAGGGGAACAGCGTAACCGCCACTGTAACGAGATCAAGCGGGGACGGCCGTTTTCATGATTCCAGTAATCCACCCGGTGATATGCCAAGCGGTGTGCTGGTTTCAGACCTCGTTGAGGATAACTTTGATGGCGGTCAAGATACGCCTTACGTAACGGTTAATTTCAGTTCAGAAGTGTCCAATATTTCGTTTACGCTGTATGACGTTGATCAAGGTCGCAGCGGCGATTATACGTGGGACGAACTGGTTGGCATTAAAGCGCTCGATAGCTCCGGGAATGTCATGCCCGTCCTGATCACGGCCACCGGCGGGCAATCATTTACACTGATCCCCGACGAAAACGGCTTCTACTACGTTGAAGGCGAAGTGCAGGACGATTTGGAGCTCGGCTCGGTTACCGTCACAATTGCCGGCCCTGTTTCTGAACTGACTATCAATTTTACCGACGGTCCCGACGATATTGATACAGGGCATGATGACACGTCGGACGATGCAGGTTGGATAGGCGTAAGCGATCTGGTGTTCGACGACTATTGCTTTGTGCGTGGCACGCTCATTGAGACCAAACACGGCGATGTTCTTATTGAGGACCTAGTTGCCGGAGATTTGATCCGCACATTGGACAACGGTTTTCAGCCAATCCGCTGGATCGGGTCTTCCAAGGCGCCTGCGATGGGTGGGCGCGCACCTGTTTTGTTTAAAAAGGGCGCGATTGGCAATTCCAGAGATCTTTATGTTTCGCCTTGGCATCGGATAAGGGTCTCCGGTTGGAATGCCGAGCTTTTATTTGGCGATTCGGAACTGCTGGTTGCAGCCAAATTCCTTGTGAATGATTGCACGGTTTTGCGTGCGCAAGCCGTGGGTGTGGAGTATTTCCACGTTATGTTTGATCGCCATGAAATCATCTTTTCAAATGGCGCTGCGACAGAGAGCTTCCACCCCGGCGAAGCCAATCTCGACACAATGGCCCAAAAGACGCGCCAAGAGGTTTTGGGCCTGTTCCCGGAGTTGGAAAACAACAAGGACGAATTCGGACCAACGGCCCGCCCGATTTTGCACGCGCATGAAGCGACTTTGCTGGCTGGCTAACGTATCAGGCCATAGCCCCGTCGCTCTGAAATTGGAAACGCCGCCGAGCAATTCTTCGGGCGTTTCCAAAGAGCCTCGGGTTTCAATTTGTTCTTCCCTTTCTTCTTAGCCCTAAATCCGATTTTTCTTTACACCCCCGCCTGCGTGGTGTTGTTCTTAAAAAAGGAGCGCGCGCCAAGGAAATGTTGTGAAGCCACATGAATTAATTCTACGCTACGCGGCTTTTGCCGCCCTCGCGACATTCGCCAATCTGGCAACCCAGCGCGTTGTCTTGCGGCTCGACGACAGCGACTATGCATTCTATTTGGCGGTTGTGGCCGGAACAGCCATCGGGCTGGTCTTGAAATATATTCTCGACAAACGCTGGATATATTTAGACACCTCCGAAGGCGTGGCGGCGCACCGTAAAAAATTCTCGCTCTATACGCTGACAGGCGTGTTTACGACCGCGATTTTTTGGGGCGCCGAGACATCGGCTTGGTTGATATGGCATACTGAATTTATGCGCGAAACCGGTGCGATATCGGGGCTGATCGTCGGGTATGTGATCAAATATAAGCTGGACCAGAAATACGTGTTTTCCGCGCCGCGATCCTGAAGCGCTATCGCGATGCACCAAAATGCTGCGGAGCATTGATTTGCATCATGTTCCCAAAGCCCCACGGAGCATAAAATCTACTTGCGCGAAACCGCACTGACCAAAATGCGCAAAGGCGGGATTTGAGGAGAAACTAGGGGCGGGTATTATGAAATATCTTGTCACAGGCGGCTCAGGATTCATGGGGATTAACCTTATCAGGTTTCTTCTTGCGCAGGGCCATACGGTGCGCAGCTATGATATTGCCCGGTTTGACTATCCCGAGGCCAGCCGGATTTCCGAGCTACATGGTGATATTCGCAATCAAAGCCTGCATGAAAATGCCTTTGAGGGCGTAGATGTGGTGGTGCATTGCGCGGCAGCCTTGCCGCTTTGCTCGCGCGAAGAGATATTCTCAACCGAAGTGGAAGGCACCCGTCGGCTGCTGGTATCGGCTAAAGCCAAAGGTGTTGAGCGGTTTATCCATATTTCGTCAACAGCGGTTTATGGTATCCCGGATCATCACCCGCTATTTGAGGATGATCCGATGGTGGGCGTCGGGCCGTATGGAGAGGCCAAAATCGAAGCGGAGCATGTTTGCGCAGAATTTCGGGCAGGCGGGATGTGCATACCGGTGTTGCGCCCGAAATCCTTTGTTGGCCCCGAGCGGCTTGGCGCCTTTGAATTGCTCTATGATTTTGCATTTAGCGGGCATAATTTTCCGGTGCTCGGCGATGGAAACAACCGCTACCAGCTGCTTGATGTTGAAGACCTGTGCCAGGCGGTCGATCTGGTTGCGACGGGTGACAAGACCGCGGTGAACGATATCTTTAATGTTGGGGCACGGTATTTTGGCACTTTGCGGGCGAGCTTTCAGGCCGTGCTGGATCGGGCGGGATATGGCAAGCGGGCAATCGGCCTGCCCGCCGCCCCCGCTATATGGGCGCTGCGCTTGCTGGAGCGCCTACATCTGTCGCCGCTTTACAAGTGGATATACGAGACCGCCGGCAAAGAAAGCTTTGTAAGTATTGATAAAATAGCAGATCGGCTCGGTTATGCGCCTGCGTATTCCAACGTTGAGGCCTTGCTTCGCAATTACGATTGGTATGTCGCAAATCGAGACCAGATCACCCAAAAACCCGGTGTTTCGCATCGAGTCCCTTGGAAAAGAGGAGCGCTTAAAATTGCCCGATTTATCTTTTAGCAGGCTGAGCATCCGCACTATAGCCGGCTTGGCAATGGCAACAATCGCCCCGGCAATAGCCTTGGCCCAATCGGCAGAGACTTTGGCCCAGCAGCGGGCACAATATGATGCTGTTGAGGCCAAAAGTGTGATCGACCTGCAACTATTCCGCCAAGAAACGCTGGCTGTTTTGCCTGAATCAGACGAGCAATTCCGCTTTATCTCGCTTAATCCGGCGATGAACAGCTGGTTTTTGGTGCAGATCGGTGAAGACGGTTCGCGCAAGCAAAAAAGCTACCATCTTGAGAACCCAAACCCCGCGGGGCAGACGGTTGAACTGCTCACCACCCCCACGCTCACCCTCGCCCTGACCGACGAAAGCGGCAAGGTCCACTGCGCCCCGTGGATAGGGGAAGACACGGTTTTTGAACTGGCGCGGGAAACCGACCTTCCATTTGCGCCGATCTGCAATGGGCGGCTATATTTACGGAATAAAGTATCAGGGTCACGCACCAGCCTTGAGCGAACCGCGGAATTTTTGCGGGATCATGTCTGGGGCGGCGAAAGAATCGTCGGATTTGTCCGCCACACCTTTTTTAAGGATTCCGAGCTGGAAACCAGCGCTGCTTTAGCGCTCGATGCCTCGGGTGCGCTCGCTGGCGGCCCGGGTGCGGCGGCGGTTAACGGCTCCCTTGAGGAGCGACAAGTGATTTCGACGCGCCACGGGTTTGCGCTCGACGGGACCGAGGCCGGGCAAATGACGCTGGGGCTTTGGTATCCGGTTTCGGGAATGCCCGATGTGTTTGTCAGTGCATTTCAACCGCGTGCGATAAGTGACGCGATCATCGATGGGCCGGGGCGAACGAACCGGCTGGATTCGGTAGAATCCCGTGCGACGGACTATATGGTGGCCTTTGATCTCGCGGCTTTTGACGTTGGCTTTGCGGTTGGCACCGACCATCCGGGGGTGGGCTGGTCAAGCCGGCCACCTGCTTCGGTCCGCCCGCGCGGCCTAGCGGGGCCAGACGGATTTAGCAGCGTTGCGCCTCTTATTAGGCTTGGCATGGTGAGCCCGGCCCTGACAGACCGGATAGCCGCGACCTTTACCGCTGGCTTCAAGCGCCAGCATGGTGCCTTTAAATACGGTGACTACCGGCTGATAAACGCCGGCACCCATTATGGCTTTATTGAACACGGTGTTATTCTGAGCAAGCTACAGCCCAATCTTTCGACGCTTTTGGTGATGCAGGATGGCACAATTGAAATGCGCACATGGCAAGAAACGGATGAGGCGATGTTGCCACAGATCAGGTTTGCCCGGCAAAACGGGGTGCCGCTAATAGAGCTTGATCCGGAAACCGGGCTCTTTTTGCCCGGCCCGCTGGTCACGCAATGGGGGCCGGGAAACTGGTCTGGCTCCGCCAATGCTGATCTTCGAACCCTGCGGGCCGGTGCCTGTATCGCGCAAACCCCAAGCAAACGGTTTTTGATTTACGGGTATTTTTCGACTGCGACGCCTTCGGCCATGGCCCGCAGTTTTCAAGCATATGGCTGCGAATACGCGATGCTGCTGGATATGAACGCGCTCGAACACACTTATTTGGCGCTCTATGTGCCGCAAGATGGCGATGTTCATGTGGAACACCTGATTCCCGGCATGAGCGACGTTGATAAAAGCCAACGGGATGGCACCTTGATTCCACGGTTTGTCGGCTTTGCTGATAATCGGGATCTGTTTTACCTGACGCGTCGGGAGGATACACAATGATACGCATTTTGATTGTAGCCATTCTGGTAGTGGCTACGGGGCTGGCCACCGGTGTTTCTGCTCAGTCGCAGCTTCAGCTCAATAACGAGATATTGTTTGAGCAGCTTCGGCAGGTTCATCGGCTTAGCGCCCGTGAGTTGGACGCCTTGCGCGCAATATTTGCGCAATCGGGCTATATGGGGCAGGGGAATCCGGCCATATCGCGGCATCCGATATCCCCTGAGCAATGCGAATCCGGAATTCCCGGCGGGAAAAATGGATATCTGAGCGCCCGAAACGAGCGTATTTGCGGCGAACGATATATGGTTCCGCTTTATGACCCCCGCACCCAGCGCCCGCAGGATGCCACCTCGTGTATAGATCAATTCGAGTTCCCCAATATCCCCTGCACCTATCCGGTGGTCTGGACCAAGGCCTCGGAAGCGGCGCAGGTGTGTGCTTCGCTCGGTAAGCGTTTGTGTGACGCGCATGAATGGGAGGGCGCCTGCGCGGGCGCGCTAGAGCCCGCCGATTACCGGTTTGATCTCGCCCGCGGTGTTTCCGCCAGTGCTGCTGTTTCGCGCATGCGGTCGGCCCACAATGCCCAATACGAACAAAGCCGGAGCTGGAGCTATGGGCCAACCTACCAACGCGGCATTTGCGCGGCAGCCAGCCAGAAAAGCGCGACCTGCGGCGGTGGTGGTTATAATTCCTGCGGGTCCAACACCTATCCCACCGGCAGTTTTCCCGATTGCCAAAGCGCGCTTGGGGTGTTTGATCTAAACGGCAATGCAGCGGAACACATGAACCTGCCACTGACGCCGGATCAGATGACAAGCGCGGGCAGCACAACGCTTGGTGTGACCGAAATGAAAGGCAGCTGGTTTATTTTTGACACTTACCGCGCCCACCCGGATTGGTGCCGCTGGCGCGCACCATTTTGGCATGGCACACGGGTATTAAGCACCAGCAGCCACGAGAATTACCATCTCGGGTTCCGGTGTTGCAGCACACTTGATTAGCGATAGGCGCTACTGATAGAGCGACGCCATGAGCAGCCCGGCATTGGCTATCGGCCCTTCGTTGCTGATGAATTGCGCCAGTTGCGGGTCTTGTAATATTTCGGTTAAGGGCCGGGCCCGCCCGTTAACATAAGCGGTTTGGCTGACCAGCCGCACCCCGTGGCTATAATCGGCATAGCGCGCAATATGCACTGTGCTCAGCGGTTGGATCGGCACGCCATTGCGGCGGTGCCACCCATAAATCGCTACTTTGCCACGGGCCGAAGACAATCGCGCCGTCAAAACCAGATCTTTCTTTTGGCCGGCGGTTAGCTCGACTAGCTCCTGCCCCGAAGGCGCGCGCTGGCCAGCTACCGTTTGATTGTGCCGTATCAGATAGGGTGTCGAAGTCATCATATTTCCTGCCGGCATCGGCTGCGGGGCCAGCCGAACAGCAGCTTGCGCATAGATTGCGTCCACCATTCGCGTAGTTGGCAACAGGAAGCCAAATTCGTCAGCAATTTGGGCGGCGGCGGGAAGCCCGAGCGGAATGCGCACAAAATCCCGTTCATTCCCAACCGCCAGATAACCCGGCGTCACACAGATCGTCACCTCAACCGCTTGCCCGTCCGCAAGCGTTCCACTAAATTCAACAGGGGCCAATTTGCGCAAAAAGCGCGGAACATTGCCGGAAAGCACTTGCTCAACCACAATTGCATCCCGATCAGCGCCGCGCAAATTCAAAACTTGCTCCATAATGGTGCTGCCCGGCAAGGCTCTGGATTGGCGCGAGGGGATATCGCGGCTCAGTCGATTGGCACAATCTTGCGGTGCGGCAGTGGCGCTGAATGTAGCGCCAAATAAAAAAACGGGGAGCACTAATGCAACGCGTCCAAGCGCAGAAATAATTCCCATCGGTCACCTGTAGATAAATATGTAAAGATTGCTCCCAAATCGCAGAATATGCGGCAAGGAGTCAAGAAAGCCTTTAAAACACACGCGGAAACCCGCCGGCGAAAGCTTTGTCGCGGACTATAGCCGCGAACGAAGCCGGCAAAACACCGTATCCGACAAAGGAGCATTTATGGCGAAGCAAGCCAGAAGCGGCATTGCGCGGGCGGAAAACTTACGTTTTTTGTGGATCAAGCCTTGCAGGCCAATGAAGGATACCTGCAAGGCCCTGTCGAAAGCTTTTTCAGAGGCTGAGAGAGAGCTTGCTGGACACAATTATCCAGCGAGGGCTGCAACCGGCTTGAAAGGCGGCACACCATTTTGACCGAGCGGGCCCTTGCGGATCATGTGCGCGGCTTCGATCCCAGCCCGTGTTGCGGCGGCTGAAAAGAAAGCCTTGAAGCCCAGCATTGGCCGAGTGATCTTCTTGATGAAGCGGTGGTCCTGCTCAACCATATTCACTCTCGGGCAAACAAGTTTACCCTGTGTGCAGTGGTTAAGGTATTTGGATTGAACGATGTTGATAATCCGACCAGTTTCCGTGAATTTGAGGATGGCGTTTAGGCTCTGCAGGCCGACTGGGCTTGCGCCGCTTTTGTCGATGGCAATTCGGTCTGGAACACCGTTTGTGCCAACCGCGCGGTCTAGATACGCCCATTTCCCCCGAACCTTGATATCGGTCTCGTCCATCCGCCAGGAGACGGCTGTGTGCATCTTTCTTGCCTGAGCATTTGCTGCAATTGTTGGCGAGAAATTAACAACCCAACGGTTCAGGTGGCATCGTCAACTTGAACGCCACGTTCGGCCATGATTTCCTCCAAATCTCGGTATGAGACCCCGCAGCGGACGTAATAAAACACCGCGTATAAAATCACGCTTTTGGGATACTGTTGCCCCTTGAAATCAATCGTCATGATTAGCTGCCCGCCTTCAATCTCGGAGGCATGCATCTAGCACAACAAGACCGTGACACCCACGGGGGAAAACTTTGCGACAGAGCCGAGACGCTTAAGTCCGCGCGGCTTCAAATGCGGCCCAAGATTCTTCGAATGCCTCGAAATCAAAGCTGTCCAGTCGGGCAGGTTCCAGCACAAGTTTTTCAGTGTCCAACAGCTTCAGTATCGCGGCTTCCAAGCTTGATATCACCTCTGCCGGGATTACAATTGCGCCATGACGGTCAGCATGAACCAAGTCGCCTTCGTTTACTATCAAACCAAAAATAGTCACTGGCGTCGCGATCTCCCTAACGTGGACGAAGCCATGAGATGGGCCAACAGAACCGGCAACGACGGGGAAAGCCTCAGGCAGGTCGCCAAGATCGCGCATCACCCCGTTTGTCAGCGCGCCGCTGAGGCCAAACCCTTTGTGAACGGTGGTATTGATTTCACCCCAATAGGCGCCAATGCAGTGTGGAAAATCAACGTCCTCAACCACCGCCAAAGCTGGCCGCGCACCTGTAGACATGTGGCGATAATAGTCCATCCGGCGTTTCTTGATCACATCTGCTGGCTCATCTGGTGGGCTAACCGCCGCGATTTTTGCTGTGTGCGCATACCCGACCATCGCGCCACCATCAGGGTCAGAGGCCAACATAGTTCCACGAGTGAAATCATTGAACCCGCGTTTGCCCTGAGCGACTTCAATCGCGTTACAAACGGTGGGTGTATCTACTTTTTTTAGCAGGTCCAACAGGGATTTTTTCATATTGTCTCCAGCCAGCGGGTGAGGGCCGCTGTCGTTTCTTGGGGTTGTTCAAGCGTGGGCAAATGCCCTGCGTTCTCAATAATTTTTAGCGAACTATTTGGTATCAGATCGTGCATCAATTGATGCCGCGATTCAGGGCACAGCGTGTCTTCCTGCCCACAGAGAATAAGCGCGGGAAGCGCAAAGGCGCGTAGCGTTTCTGTTTGATCAATGCGGTCACGCAACGCGCGAGATTGCCTGACAAAAACGTCGGAACCTAGCTCAAGAGCCATGGTCATGCAGAGATCCAATATACTGTCACGGCGTGGGCTTTCGACCAAATAGTTCGGTTTCATATCTTCGCGCATGACCCGCTCCAGTTGGCCCGCCTCAACGGAAGCAATCTGAGCTTCGCGCCCTTTTTTGATTTCATCAAGTTCAGCGAGCGGGTTGGTATCCATTAAGGCGAGGCCGCGAACCCGATCAGGCGCCAGCCGCAAGATTTCCATTGCTACAATGCCACCCATAGAGAGGCCGGCGAGGGCGAATTGCGGTGGCGCAAAAGACAGGATGTCCTCGGCCATTGCTGCGATTGTGTTATGTCCTCCCATAGGCACTGTCATTAACGGTACTCGGCCGGACAAAGCATCAATTTGAGGGCCAAAAAGGCGCGCATCGCACATCATACCAGAGAGAAGGATTAGCGGAGTCATTTGATTAACGCTGCGCCCTCCGACAGTGCGGCAAGTTTTGCATAAGCAATATCTGGATCAACTGCGCCGAAACCTGCGAAGGTACCAAAGCCACAGTCCGAGCCTGCAATGACGCGCTCATTTCCAACAATATCTACAAACCTTTGGATGCGCTGCGAAACAAGCTTTGGGTGTTCGATGAAGTTGGTCGTGGTATCCACAACACCCGGAACTAAAACTTTGTCTTCAGGGATTTCGGCCTTGCGGTCGCGGAAAACAGTCCATTCATGTGCATGGCGAGGGTTGGATGTTTCAAACAACACATAGCGGGATTTGGTCGACATAAGTGTAGGGAACACCTTGTCCATGCCGATATCGCAGCAATGCGGGCCCTCGTAGTTGCCCCAACAAATATGAACCCGCACTTTGTCGGCAGGCACGCCAGACAGCGCGTGATTTAACGCCTCGACGTGCATGTTCGCAACCTTTACGAACGCATCATCGCTGAGATCGCTAAAAAGCATATGGCGCGAGAGCGCGAGATCGGGGCAATCCAATTGCAGATCCAATCCTGAGGCCACGATGGTCTCGTATTCTGTTTTCATCGCATCAGCCAGTGCGGCAAGATAAGCCTCTCGCGTTTTGTAGAAATCATTCTGCAAGAACAGTGAGATAACCCCGGGTGATGCCGCGTTCATAAACCCGCGCGCAACCCCGTGATCAGACATAGCAGCTTTTAGGTTGGTTATATCTTTTTGCAGCTCACCTTGCCCTTTCGAGCGCACTTCTCCAGTGCACATGGGGCGGGCATATTGCGGGGTGCCGCCGTCATCGGCCAGTCTTTTTAAGAAACCCGGGAATAATTTTAAATCCTCTGGCGCGTTGCGCGGGCTGTCGCCAGAAAAGCCAGTGTAGCGATCCTTAACGTAAGTAGCATAGGAGATTTTCGATGTTTCGCCATCGCTGACAATATTTATTCCAGCCTCAGCTTGTTTACGAACCGTTTCCGATACCGCGCCTGTCATGCAAGCGTCAAAAGCTTCTAAATCATAGGGCTGCTCATTTTCGCGGGCAAAAATGAAGTCCACAACGTCTTGTGTGCGTGGCAGGGAGCCTACATGGGTGGTTAAAATCTTTGACATATTGTTACGCTTCCCGTGTTGTTTCTGAATAGACTGGTAGCACCGGGCGGGGCCTGTGGCCCGCCCGGCAACAATTTCTTAAGCGCCGGTCCAGGTGGATCCGGCAGGATCGTCGGTCGCGGATACTCGATAGAGACTAGCCTCGCCGGTCATGGATGGCGTGATTGCATGCGCCTGCCCCGGATCCATCAGACAGGTATCCCCTGGGTTCAACACGGTTTCACCACCTTCAAAGCGCAACCTCCAATGGCCGCGCACCGGCATCAGAACCGTGTGTTTGTCGCGTGTGGCCATCTCGTCAGGTTCCGAGCCGCGCGTCAGGAACTCAACCTCAAAACCCGGCTTGTCTTTGAGCAACGCGTCAGCACCGATAACTTTTGCCGGTTTTTTGGTGGCTAGTGCCATCATATCCCAATACCGTGCAACAAAACCGGGGATTACGGCCTCGACCGGCACCTCGGGTATGTTTTTTAGCTGTTTCTCGGTCAACAAAGGCATTGGATTCACATTATGTGGCAACTCTTCTCCCTTTTTGCTGTCATACAACACACCGTTTTCGCCCAATACCAACCCATGCGCCCGAGCGTCTTCGATCACTTGCGGGGCCCATGTAACGCCGCCACCGGCATCATCGCCGCCCAAGATCGCCATAATCATGCCATAGTCGGTGCCGACGTTTTCAAAACCGCGGAAAATGCCTGTCGGAATGTTAAAAACGTCGCCTTCTTCGGCAATAAATTCGCCTGCAGTGCCGTAACGCCCCCAAAAGAAACGCCAGCGGCCCTTGAGAACGAAAAATACCTCGGCTGTGGTATGGGTATGCAGTGAGTTGCGGCACATTGGAGGTTGGCCCGCCGCGCCGATGTTAAAACCCGGTGTATCACGAATATGGACGAACTGATCCGGAGATTCCGAGACACCTCCTCCAATGATGGTGAAGTTCTCTTTTTGGTCACTACCCGGCGTATGAGCGTCGATGAAGGCTGTCTTGCAAGGCTGCAAATCGCCATAGCGAACGATACGGTTTTCGATAGAAGTCATTTTGTTTTTCCTGTCGTCATGAGTTTGAATGGGCTTAATTAGGTCCCGTCAACTCGGTGGACGCAGGTTCAAGCGACGCGCCCGAAGGCTGGCACGATACGCATGAAAGCGCCTCATATCTTGGCTTGCATCTAGACCATATGTTGCATTGATATGCATCTAGAGGTCTCCCGTTTGCATAAGAATTTGCTTCCAAACCGAGGTTTCGTCAAACAATGTCCATTCTCGGCGCAGCTTGGTCTCGCCGGGCAAAACCGCGCCAAATTCGACGTGGCTTGCCCCCATGATATGCACCTCTGCGCCAGACGGTTTGCCAAAAGCGCCCCAGCCATCGTGCTTGCCTGTTAGGCTCCAGCGGAGTGCTGAGCGAGGAGGTAAGTGCGGATCATCACGACCAATCTGGTGGTGAATTTCAAAAATTGCGCTCGGGAAGGCGGCCCGCAATCCCATCCAGAACCGCTCAACCGGGCCCCAGCCATGGCCACTGATGCCACCAGCGAATTCGCACTGCACTGCGCGGTCATATTCGGCTTTAACCACCGTGATATCAGCATTCATAATCCGTGTTATTATGTCGGCGTGGCGCGCGCCCCATTCATTGTCGTTCCCACGGCCCTTATAAGGGCCGGATTGATCAATGGATGGTGAAAACGGCTTGGTGCAAGCCTCTGGCCCGCCTTCCCTGACGATCAAATCACGTGCATAATCGGAGGGGCTCCACCCCATCTGACGCACAATCGCGCATTGGTCTCTGATCAGCCATTCGTCATCGATGGCATTATTTTTTGCGTGGCAATCTGCAATAATCCTGTAACAAAGCTTTTTGCCAGTTGCCTTGCCATACACGCCGTCGCCGGAATGTGTGGCGGTTGAAATTATCCGGTGCGAACTGAGCATGCCCTCTTCGGGTGTTCCAGACCAGATCACATCTTCACCTAAAAGCTCGCGGTCAGGAAACTCCGCCAATGTCGCCATTGTGGCCCCGATCACATTTTGATTGCCGCGCACAATGCTGGCGGGGCTGCGCACCAATATATCTGGCGCGTAGTATTCATGAAGCGTGGCCAAACCACGGTCTTCCCAAATCTCTTTGGTAATTCCGATGATGTAATCTGGAAAATTTTTGAATTTAGGGTCGAAATTCTTCATGGGGTCCATCCTTCCGGAATGCGGGCAGAGCCGCGAACGATCAGAGGGCCGTCGATGGCGACTTTGCGCGATCCGCTGCCAATTCCGTCTATCTCGTTCAATAGTAATTCAACGGTTTCAGCGACCATTCGGTTGGCTGGCTGACGCACAGTAGTTAGGTTATAGGCTGGCCATGCGGCCGTCGGCACATCGTCATATCCGATCACCGAAACATCGCCAGGAACGGACAGGCCAAGCTCGGATCGCAGCACATCCATCACCGCAAAAGCCATGTGATCATTGGCGACAAAGACTGCATCAGGTGGGTCGTGTGCGAACATACGGCGCGTGGCTTCGGCTGCCTCATCCATCTTGAAATTGCCGATTTCCCGGGTATGCAGGGGCACGCCCATTTCAGCCAGTCTTTTGGCAAACCCGGCCTCGCGGTCTCGCTGTGTTGAGGCACCTTCCCAACCCGCGATGTATCCAATTTTTTGATGCCCTCCCGCTAGCAGGAAATCTGCAACTTTGCGCCCGCCTCCGAAATTGTCAGAGGTTACCGCCGACATGCCAGCGCCGTCTTGAGACCGGTTGAACAGCACAATCGGAACGCCGGCCACACGACAGCGGTCCGATAACTCAGAAGACATTGAGACAGAGGCAGTAATTATGCCATCTACCTGATAATCGAGGATTTCCTCAACAACATCGTCGATATTGGACGACGTGTTGGACGCAAGAAAAATTAAAACGTGATAGCCGCGCTCCTGCAAGCTTCGCGAGAGTTTCTCCAGTGCTTCAGGATAGAAGTGATTTTCCAGATAAGCGACAACTAATCCGATAATACGAGATCGACCGGACACCATGGCTCGTGCAAGAGAATTGGGACGATAACCCAACTCATCAGCCGCTTTTTTAACTTTCTCAATGGTTTTTTTGGAAGCGGACGCCCCCGGTGTAAAAGTTCTGCTAACAGCAGACTGCGAGACACCAGCGCGGAGTGCAACTTCGGCAGATGTGATGCGTGCATTGCTCATTCTGCTGTCCACCCGCCATCGATCACCAGCGCCGTGCCCGTAACCAGTGCCGACGCGTCAGAAGCCAGATAGACAACACCACCCATGATATCTTCGACCTCGCCAAGTCGGCCCAATTTGATCTTGTCTTCTATCCAAGCGCGTCGCTCGGGACGATCAAGAGTTTGCAATGTAAGTGGCGTTACTATGAAGGTTGGGCAAATTGTATTTATACGTATACTTCTTTTTCCCCACTCGATTGCCATCGACTTTGTAAAACCTTCGATTGCATGCTTGGTAGCCGCATAAACTGCGCGATCAAGCCCGCCTACATGGGCCATCTGGCTGCTAATGTTGATCAATGATCCCGGCCTATCTGCGGCAATAAGACCTTTAGCTACGGCCTGTGTAAGGAAATAGGCACCTTTGAAGTTTAGCCCCGATGCGGCATCAAAATCTGCTTCAGATGTTTCTTCAGCTGGCGTGTGGCGGGCCAGCCCTGCGGAATTTACAAGGATGTCAAAAGGGCCATTTTCGGCAATAGCGGCCTGCGTGGCTGGAACATCGGCGATATCAAGTATCAGCGGCTTGGCAGACATTCCCTTATCGCGCATTTGCATCACCAAGGCCTCAAGCGCATCACCACCACGTGCAGCAACGGTGACCTCCGCGCCAGCTTCCCCAAGTGCCACTGCACAAGCCAGTCCAATGCCGGAACTAGCGCCAGCTACGAGCGCGCGCTTGCTTTCAAGGCGAAAGGAAGGTGTTGTCGGCAAGATCATATCAGGCGGCTCCAACAGGAAACGAAACGTGCCCAGATACGCGGGCCCTATTAAATTCGCACATGCGCGCCAAAACATCTATGCCGAGTTGATTGTAAACGTCCAGAAGGTCAACCAGAACCCAGTTCTCACGGATTTTACCAGCTTCGATACGCCAAAAATCGAGAGAGCGAAGCGTAATTGTCTGACCGGTTGGCGCTAGCCCCAACCACCCGCCGTCGGTGATGGCTTGCTTCATATTCGGCCAGCCTGTAACTGCCGCGTAATTACCGTCTCCAAAGAAGTGAAAGATCACATCCTCATCGTGTTGGCCACGATCAGGCATTGCTGACAAAAAAGGAATTTGATGCCAGTTGCGAAACCCGGCAATACCGCGAGCAGTGCCAATTCCCGATGGTCCATACCAGTTCATTCTGGGGTGCCAAAACCGCTCCATCTCCATCACTTCAGGCCCACCCCTTGAAGGGTGTTTGGTCATATGGTTCAGCATATCTACTATTAGGTCGCAAGATGCCTTTGCGTTCAACGCATTATGAGGCCCTGCAATTATGCCATCATGTGTGGCAGGTCCGGGCACCAATCCCTCACGCCCCAATGAGGGCGCGAGCGGCCAAGCCTTTGCTTGTTGCATAACTTCGGGGATGTCCCATATAGCCTGAATCTCTACAACTTTGTCGTTTTCAATTCTATAGAACTCATGAAAACGCATATGTATCAAATGGCCAGTTGGCGGGATATCCAGCCATGGCGCGACAAATGTTCCCCAGTAATGCCCTGCGCAGCCAACCCAATCTGCGTTGGCGTCATCATTGCCTCCTGCGACAATGAAATCGCGGCGTTCAAGATCCGGAAATGCAGCAAAAAGCGGCGCGTAAGCTTTTTTGTAAAAGTCAGCACCATTCATATCCCCGAGCGGATGGCACATATGGATCATGGCATCGTCGGCAATTACTGATGCCAAAGCAGCCCTGACCAACCCTTCAGAAAAGTCATACATCGCGTCGCGAAGAGGTTTGATCAGTTCTTTGTTGCGGGTCGGTTGGTCCATTATTCGGCAGCTTCTCCGTAAGGGACGTTTTGCCTACCATAGCGGCGCACGCGCAGGTTACATTGCTCGGCATGGCCAACAAAACCTTCCAGCAAACACAGGCGAGAACCGTAGGCACCAATTTTCGCAGCGGCTTCATCTGTTGTGATGCGCTGATACGAATGGGTTTTAAGGTATTTCCCGACCCAAAGCCCGCCGGTATATCTGCCAGCCTTTTTTGTTGGCAGGGTGTGGTTGGTGCCGATCACTTTATCGCCGTTGGCAACATTGGTACGCGCGCCGAGAAACAAAGCACCATAGCACGTCATGTTATCGAGGAACCAATCATCGCGGTCGGTCATAACCTGAACGTGCTCGGACGCGATATCATCGGCCACTGCCAGCATTTCCTCATAAGTGTCACAAAGAATAACTTCGCCGTAGTCTTCCCAACTCACGCGCGCAGTGCCAGCCGTTGGCAAGATTTCCAGAATGCGATTGACCTCGGACAGAGTCTCTTCGGCCAGTTTGCGTGAATTGGTTAGCAGAACCGCTGGTGAATTGTAGCCATGCTCAGCCTGACCCAATAAATCAGTTGCGCAAATCTCCGCGTCCACTGTGTCGTCGGCGATAACCATTGTTTCGGTCGGGCCGGCGAATAAGTCGATCCCGACACGTCCAAACAACTGGCGTTTGGCTTCCGCGACAAAAGCATTGCCCGGGCCAACCAAAAGGTGCACCGGGTCAATCGTCTCAGTGCCGATGGCCATTGCGCCCACGGCTTGAATTCCACCAAGAACATAAATCTCATGCGCACCGCCCATATGCATGGCAGCAATCACAGCGGGGTTTGGCTCCCCGTTAAATGGAGGTGTGCAAGCAATGATGCGCGGCACATCAGCGACCTTGGCCGTTGCAACCGACATATGCGCCGAGGCCACCATCGGAAATTTACCGCCAGGCACGTAGCAACCCACCGATTGCACCGGAATGTTTTTGTGGCCCAATATCACACCCGGCATGGTTTCCACTTCGATATCGAGCATACTATCGCGCTGCGCTTGGGCGAAGTTGACCACCTGATCGTGCGCGAATCGAATATCTTCCATATCGCGCGGGCTGACCTTTGCGACTATGTCTTCAATTTCTTGGTCACTGAGTCGATAAGAAGGGCGATCATAGTTGTCAAACTTAACCGCGAGTTCGTGCACCGCCGCATCGCCTCTAGCTTCAATGCTTTTTAGAGTCGAGGACACAACCGCTGCTGTTTTTTCGTCATCTTCAGCCCGAGCAGCTTCGGGTTTGCCGCGTTTGAGATATTCAATGGTCATTGTTCTATCCTTGGTCCTTTGGTCTGGGCGGCATTTTTTCACCGCGATCATAGGCTTCCCAGCCTTCGCCACTAAAAATGTCCACGCCCAGTTGCGCAGCTATGTGAGCGAAATCGACATTCACCCAGTTGTCTACAATCTTGCTATCAACGACTTTCCAGAAGTCCATATAACGGATTTCGATCCGCTTGCCAGTGGGCGCAATGCCCAAAAACGCGCCCGAATGCGTGGCCTCTTGCCGGCCAAAAGCAGCCGCCCATTCGCCCATATAGAGGCGGGCTTCATCAATGCAGACCTTGTCGGAGAAGGCCGCTTGAAACGGGCGCTGCCAATTTTCTTGAAATTCTCGCAAGCCGGTTTTTGTGCCGCAGCCTTGATTTCCCATCCAACGGAAGTTCTCGGTGAAGAATTCTCCAATATCGGCAATACGATGGTCGTTTAATCCATCCACCATGTTTTCAATCACGCGACGGGTGTCGTCGGTCTTAGACATGTCCGTGTCGCGAGTCAAAACCGCTTGTTCGGGGCGTGAGCCTTTCATGGCTTACCCTTTCACAGCGCCTTGGGTTAGACCCGAGACGATTTGGCGTTGGAAGAACATCACAAGGATAAAGAGAGGTGCCGTGGCTGATACAACAGCAGCTACGGCAAACATCACGTTACCTTCTGTCTGGGTTGTGCCAAGGAATGACGCGATTTTGGGCACCATTGTCTGGTTCTCTTTAGACAAAAGCATCGAGGTGACTGCGAAGTCATTATAGGCCAGCAGGAAGCTGAACAGGCCAGTGGTAATAACGCCCGGCCACATGACCGGGATAATCACGCGGCGAAAGGCTTGAAATTGGGAGCAACCATCAACCTTGGCGCTTTCATCCAGTTCTTTTGGTATTTTCTGAAAGAAGGAGTGCAGCATCCACAAAGTGAATGGCTGATTGATTGCTACCAACACAATAATTGTTGTTGGAAGTCTACCCCAGAGGTTCCATTCAAAAAACGGTAGCAGATAACCCGAGACCAACGTAATTGGAGGCATCGCCCGAAAAATCAGCGCAATAATCAGGAGCCAGAAAGTGTAGCGATATGAGGACCGCGAAAGCGCATATCCGCCCAAAGTGCCCATCGTCAGAGAAATGGTCACCACGCTTATGCAAACGATGGCGGTGTTAAGAACCGCTCTCCAGAATTCCTCCTGAACCCACGCGCCCTCGTAACCGTTGCTGGTAAATGCCGCGCCATGCTCGGCCACCGTGCGCGCTCCGGTTAAGGCATTGCGCCAATCGGCTTTGGAAAAGAAATCGAGCTCGACTTTAAAGCTGCCCCAAAGGGTCCATAAAAAGGGAAAGGCAGCGATCACCAGCCAGACCACCACAAATACGGTGGAAAACGTGCGTAGTGCGGGCGGTTGCTTGAAGGCTTTAGCAGACATCGATCAGACCTTTCGGTTAAAGTCGCGGTAAGTGCGAACCAGCACCGGTGATAAGAGGATACAAACCCCGAGGATTGTCAGGACAGAGGATGTCGAAGCAGAGGATAGCAGGCGTGTTTCTCCGCCAAGGTCATTAAAAATGAACCAACTGAGCGATGTGGCATGTGCTGCGGCATTAAAGCCGACAATCGGCTCAAACACCCTAAAGTTATCCATCAACTGGATCAGCGCAACAAAGGTCACTAACGGCATAATATGCGGAATAACCACGTATTTTGTTTGTTGCCAACGAGACGCACCATCAATCATGGAGCTTTCTAACGTGTCTTTCGGTAGGGTTTGCAGCCCGGCATAAAACACCACAAAGGCAAACGGGGCTGCGTGCCAGACGCCATAAACAATCAGCATTATCCAGGTCAGGCTTGTGGAGGCTTTGAGCGAAAGATCCGGGTCTTGGAACATCCACTGCAAGGCATTCCCAAGGACGCCACGGCTATCGATCATCCAAAAGAGCACGAGCGAGCCAATGAGTGGCGAAACGATCATAGGCAGAAGTGAAAAGAATATGACGAGCCCTTTAAGGTGCCGATGCAGTGAGTTTACGGCAACGGCGATCGCAAAGCCGAGAATGATTAGTAAGGGAGTTACGACGAAAGTATATGTCAGCGTGAACGACATCGCGCGATAAAACGGTAAATTACCAAGTGAGCTGAAGAATTCGCCAAGCCCGTCACTGCTGCGCCAGGCTTCGGCAACTTCAGCCGTCGCCAGATGGCCCCTGTCAAAATAGATATTGAGGCCGGCGAACCGGCCCAACGGCTCTGCCGCGCGAAGAGCTTCGGTCGCTTCAACATCGATGCCTGTGCTTTGCGTGCATCCAAATGGCCCACAATTCTCGACGGTTTTTAGCACTTGCTCATGCGGTGTAAATAGTGATTGCGTAACGACGGAAACCAGAGGCATTGCGATAAAAAGCAACATCGCAATTGCAGTAGGAAGAATAAACCAGAAAAATGTTTTATGCTTCATGGGAATGTCCAAATCGGCTGCGAGTGAATTTCGATTCGCGGGAAGGAGAACCCCCTTCCCGCACCTTTTTTACGGTTTCCTAGTTCAGGAAACCTTTTTCTTTGGCGGCAGCTGTATAGGCCGCCTCAACATCAGCAAGAGCTGTTGCCGCGTCTTCTTTGCCTTGCATGAAGTCAGTCAACTCAGCGCCAAGTGCCGTATGCAGCAGGCCTTGGAACGGCAGCATCGGGTAAGGCACCGAACCGGAGTTTGCCGCGGCAAATACGCCGACAGCAGCTTCGGTTGGCTCATAACCGTCAACCAGCCACACGGCTTGGGTCGAGGTTTCTTCATTTAACATTTCAGGGCGAATGGCATAGGTGAGCGCAATAAAGGTCGCCGCCGCATCTTCATCGGAAATGTTTTTTGCAATGGTCCAGCCATCCCACCACAATGTAGTTGCAGGCGTGCTGCCACCACCAACGGTCATCGGGCCAGCAATTGCCATACCGTCAATCACCTCCTGTGAAACACCGTCGGCGTCGGTCAAGGTGGCGGCACGGCTGCCCCACATGTTCATTAATGCAACATTGCCAGCACGGTATTCGGCGTTGGTTGCGTTGCTGTCATGAGTCAGGAAATCGGGGTTCATGTATTCTGAAAGCGATTTCATCATTTCGAGTGTAGCAATACCTTGCGCGTTATTGATCGAGACTTCCGCCGTGCCAGGCGCAAAGAACTCACCACCCATGCCGATATACATGTTGTTGAATTCTTGCGCGAGATTCCAGCCAGCAGCGTATGCGCCGCCAACAGGGCTTTCCATTATGCCCTGAGCGCGGATCATCTCGGCAGCTGCCAGCATTTCTTCGTAAGTTGTCGGTGCCTCGACGCCGATTTGTTCAAGGACATCTGCGCGGTAAACGAGGTGCTGTGCATTTGCCATGAACGCGACGGCCATTACTTTGCCATCAATCGAGATCAGCTGGTTAGACTTCAGGTCTTGCCCATATTCGGCGATCAAATCATCAAGCGGGCGAATTACGTCTTCGTTCATCAATGCAACGATGGATGAATTCGCAACGATAGCCGAGGTATATTCGGCTGGGTTGCCTTGCATTCCTGGGAGGTTCAGAGTCTGGTGGTCAGCTGTTAGGTTGGTCGACACTTCGCCACCGGTGCACTCACCAGCACCGGCGCCAACAGTCTGAATCGCAGGGAATTCGTTGCCGATTATGCTCACGCGGCCAGATATTTGACATTCAGCAAACGCGCTGCCCGCTGAAAGGGCAAGCACGCTTGCCAATGTAACTTTTTTCAAAAACATTGATTTTTTCTCCCATTTTATATGTGTGTGCTTTGATTGCTCCACACGCCAAGTTGTCCTGCTTAAGCAGGATTAATAAGGGGATTTCATCCCCCGATACGTTCACCAGATTTTGCATCAAAAAGGTGGCAAATATTTGCGGGCACTGAGAACGCAACCATGTCGCCAATTTCCGCTCTGTGTGTTTTATCGGCTTTAACGCTAATGAGCGCGCCACCAATTCGAACCGACACCATTGTCGCGTCGCCAAGCAATTCCATCGCATAAATTGGCGCAGTGATCTCGCCGCTCACACCCTCGGCCAAAGTCGCATCTTCGGCGCGGAAACCAAGCGTAACCGGCCCGTCGGCTTGGTCGAGTCCAGAAATAGCAACATGATCTGTGCGGAATACACCGCCCTCGATTTTGCCGTCCATCAAATTCATCGCTGGCGAGCCAATAAAGCTGGCGACGAAAGTGTTGGCGGGCGTATCATAAATATCTACCGGGGTGCCGACTTGCTGGACGATGCCCGCTTTCATAACCACAACGCGATCGGCGAGCGTCATCGCTTCGATTTGGTCGTGGGTCACATAAATTGTGGTAACAGCCAATTCATGCGACAGATTTTTGATCTGCGCCCGCGTTGATACCCGCAATTTTGCGTCGAGATTTGATAGCGGCTCGTCCATCAAAAATACTTTGGGCTTGCGCACAATGGCACGTGCCAGCGCCACGCGTTGGCGCTGTCCACCAGAAAGCTCAGCAGGCTTGCGCTCTAAGAATTCATCGAGTTCTACCATCGCTGACGCGCGCATCACGCGCGCATCATGCTCGGCTGGATCAATGCCACGCACCTTCAGCGGAAACCGAATATTTTCGTAAACATTCATATTTGGATAGAGCGCATAGCTTTGGAAAACCATCGCCACATCGCGATCTTTGGGCTCGAGATCATTCACCTTTTTACCGTCAATAAGAATGTCACCTTCGGTCGCGTCTTCCAGCCCGGCGACCATGCGCATTGTTGTGGTTTTCCCGCAGCCAGATGGCCCTAGGAGAACGAGAAACTCGCGATCAGCGATTGTCAGATCAAAATTATCGACACCGACAAAACTGCCCCATCGCTTGGACAGGCCTCTTAATTGAATTTCGGCCATCGTTTCCCCCATGATGGAATCAGCATTTTTTGCATACGCTTGCAAAACGATAGACTTCACTGCTACAATTTGGCAAGTGTTTTTTGCAAGCGTATGCAAGAATGGAAGCAAGCGACGGAAAAGATGGAAAAATATTTGACAAACCTACAAGAAGAAAAGGCTGTCATCCGCTCACTCTACGCAGAGATGGACGGTTGCGGCTCTGATATCACATCCGCTCTTCGCGCTCACGTAACCACAGATTACCTGTGGCGCGGATACCATCCCTTTGGCGAATTGACGAGCGCTGAGGCGGTGGTTGACACCTTCTGGACACCCTTGCGGACATCTCTCACACATATGCAGCGGCGCGAAGATATATTCTTCGCCGGGAAAAACTCGTTGTCCAACGATGATAGTGTTTGGGTCGTCTCAATGGGGCATCTCATGGGCCTGTTTGACATAAGCTTTCTGGGCATTCCAGCTACGGGGAAGATGGCGTTTTTGCGCTATTGTGAATTTAACAAAGTCGTTAATGGCAAAATCAAAGAAACGGCAATGTATTTCGACATTCCACATTTGATGATGCAAGCTGGCCTCCAGCCATTCCCGCCCCAAACCGCTGCTCATCTGGTGCAGCCAGGACCGATGACCCATGACGGGCTCTTGTATGAAGCTCAGCCGTCTGAGGAAGGGAAGGTGACCCTTGCCACGATGAACGCGATGATCTCGGACCTAGGGCAGTGGCAAAGCAAATTGAGCCTTGAGGAGGAGTTGCGACAAACTTGGGCGGAAGATATGATCTGGTGGGGTCCGGCCGGCATTGGAGCAACTTACACAATTCCGCGCTATGCAAAACAGCATGCCGGCCCATTTCGCGCAGGGCTCACAGATCGCTCAGCTACCGGCCATCTCGCGCGCCTTGCTGAGGGGCATTACGGCGGATTTTTTGGCTGGCCTAATTTCACTGCACGGCCCACGGGGGGGTTCATGGGAATGCCGGAATCAATCAAATCAGGTGAATTTCGCGTGATTGATATCTATCGCCGCTCGGGCAATAAACTGGCTGAGAACTGGGTGTTCATTGATCTCCTGCACTTCTGGAACTGCCAAGGTGTGGATATCTTGAAACGTATGCAGGATACCAATTTCAAATGATCGACGCACACCACCACCTTTGGGATCTTTCCGCAGCACACTATCCTTGGCTTATGGCAAAAGGGGTTGATCGTTTCTTTGGAGATCCGACGTCCATTCAACGTAATTACTTGCTAAATGAATTTCGCCGTGATGCGGCCGCTTAGGGCGTTACAGGCTCCGTCCATATTCAGGTAGGGGCTGAAGATGGGGTGGCCGAGGCAAGGTGGGTGCAAAAAGTGGCAAATGCCAACCCAGATTGGCCGATGGCACAGGTGGTTTTTTGTGATCTAACCTCGCCTGATCTGGAAAATCAATTAGATGCCTTTCAGAAGTTGCCAACTGTTCGCGATGTTCGCCAGATCGTCGGGCGCGCGCCGAGGGAAGATGCCCTCACAGGAACCAATTCGTTGTTGGACGACCCCCGTTTTGCCGAAGGTCTACGTGAGGTTGGGCGGCGGAACCTATCTTTTGATCTGCAGCTTATTCCCGAATTGATGGAAAAAACTGCCTGCGTTCTGGAAGCGGCCCCAGAAACAAAGGTTGCACTGTGCCATGCGGGTAGCCCTCACGACCGTTCCCCTAAAGGTTTGAATGACTGGGCCGCCCGCCTTAGCGCGCTTTCAGATTTACATCAAGTGACCTGCAAACTATCTGGCCTCGGAATGTTCGACCACGAATGGACGAGCGACAGCATTTCCCCGATCGTCGAAACTTGTTTGGAACAATTCGGTCCCGACCGCTGCATGTTCGGATCCAATTTTCCTGTTGATAGCTTATACTCGGACTACAGCACTCTTATCCGTGAATATCATAAGATTATCCCAAAAATATGGCACGCACAGGTTTTCCAATCCACTGCAGCCAAGTTTTATTCATTCGACATGTGAAGTCTTGGCTCAATCGATACCATGTTGCTCTAGATCAGTCCGCGATTGGTTTTATATTGCATGCGATGAACCTGAGGGTGGAAGCGACTGCTGACAATGATTGCCAATGAACGATATCATGCGCAATCCACAATCAAATCCTCACAACAGAAACACCTAGCCGGTAATCGAACAGGTAGGTGGGCATCGACATGGATTTATCGAGCAAATTATTCTGGTTTTGGAGTATAAAAATCTTCAGAAGTGCGTTTGTGGAAATTCGCACGTTTCCTTTCACGCCTCTTTTTTCTGCTGAACCTCGCGGATAAGAGCTGTGAGGCGATAGAACCGGCCTTGTTGCATGGATTTTTCTTGAGCCGGAACGCGCCCTACTCAAGCAGTTTTTCATGCGATGCGCTCGAACGTGGGACGGCCGAATTCGGTCATCCGGCTGAGCACCCGGACGCCGATTTTCGCTTCAGTCTTCTGATTTTGGAAGGAACGCGCGCGTAGTTTTGGTCCGATGACTGCCTTCCAACGCCCCATCTGTGTTTCTAGGCGGCTGCGTTGATTGTAGCCACTGCTGGATTGCCATGCCATACGACCATGGGTGTGAATTTCGCCAATGTGTCGGTCTCGAAATGAAAGTTCAGATGTGGATTGCAGGCTCGGAGTGGCGTTGCGTGGCGGTGGGATGATGATCTCGGCCACCCCGCCAAACCGCGCTTTGAGCAGGTTATTGGTTGGTGCGCCATCATAGGCACCATCCGCCAGAAATCTAGCGATCGGCACGTCGAGTTGGTCGGGAAGCCCGGGCAAGGCTGTTGGATCGCCGACATCATCCTTTGTCAAGCCGGCACAGACAATCTCTCCACTCAACAAGTCTGGCCCAAGATGCAATTTGCACCACGCTTTGCGCTTGGCCTTTATTTTATGTTTCTTTTGCAGCCACTCGCCTTCCCCGAAGATCTTTAGGCCAGTGCTGTCAACAACCAGGTGGATAGGCCCGGATACCTTGGTCCCAGAATATGTCGGAAGACGTAGCCCTTGGCTGCGACGTGAAAGGGTAGAGAAATCGGGAACTGGAATTCCCAACTGCATAAGCGTGAAAATACTGCGCATAAGTCCTTGTGTTTGGCGCAGCGGTAGCCTGTAAAACATACCCAACGTCAGACACATCATGATGGCCTTATCCGAGTATCGCGGCTGCCCGCCACGTGATGTAGGCCGTTGTGCGCCCCAGAGTTGGCATGCTTGGGCGGTGATCCAAATGGTTAAATCATCGCGTTTTCGCAGGCTTTCATTATACTCACCCCGGTTGGTCACGCGATATCGTGTCTTCTCAAACTTGTGGCGACGACAGGCATTGAATTTATACAGCATTAAGGCTGTCCGGTTGTGTGAAAAACCAAGTTGGCACCATCCAATACTCGATCCATGCAACAACGCCGCAGCTAATCATGACGATTGATTTCAAGGGGCAACAGTATCCCAAAAGCGTGATTTTATACGCGGTGTTTTATTACGTCCGCTGCGGGGTCTCATACCGAGATTTGGAGGAAATCATGGCCGAACGT
>Ga0316205_10001609_pt1 | contig 27296 bp, 27 predicted proteins | sample 3monthpyrite_MG_FD_204941 | JGI IMG/M metagenome (GOLD analysis project Ga0316205, IMG submission 204941) | Microbial mat bacterial communities from mineral coupon in-situ incubated in ocean water Damariscotta River, Maine, United States -... | ecosystem: Environmental > Aquatic > Marine >... | reverse complement strand
ATCATTGCCATTATCGTGGTGTTTGTTGAACTGTGGGCGATTGCCTGGATTCAGAACAAATACATGGAAACACCCTTCTTCCGCGCCGCCTTGCAAGTGGTTCTGGGGGGTGCGCTTGTGCTGGCTGCGGGCGTACTCATCGGTTCGGGTTAGGCACAGACTTTTCGTACGAAAAGTCTTGGCCCCTCTCGGATTGAGCCGAGTCTTTAGAACCCATTGCGATTGACGCCACCGGGCGCTCTGCTACCAAAGGCAAATGCTTGCGATCTTTCTGCAAACCCTGCCTTTCTTTCTGATCATCGGCCTTGGTTATGGTGCCGGGCGTACTGGATTTTTCAGCGAAGAGGCCACCGCCTATCTGACCAAATTCGTGTTCTACTTCGCCCTGTCGGCGATGTTGTTCCGGTTTTCTGCCAACCTGTCACTGGCCGAGGTAATCGACTGGCGCTTTATCACCGCCTATCTGTGGGGCACCGGGGTTGTCTATCTACTGGCCACGATGGTGGCCCTTGCACGGCGCATCTCGATTGAAGAAGCGGCTATCGAAGCGCAATGCGCGGTGATCGGCAATGTTGGCTTTCTGGGGATTCCGATGCTGGTCATGCTGATGGGCGAAGGCGCGATTGTGCCGGTGATGCTGGTGCTGGCGGTGGATCTGATCGTCTTTGGGTCGCTGATCGTGATCCTGGTGACCGGGTCGCGGGATGGCCGGATGAGTATCGGCATTTTGCGCACCGTCGGTCTGGGCCTGCTCAAGAATCCGATGATTGTCTCAATCTCGCTGGGCCTGACCTGGTCGGCTCTGGCAATTCCGATCCCTGACACGATGAATGATTTTCTGTCGATTCTTGGCGGGGCCGCCACGCCGGGCGCGCTGTTTGCCATCGGGGCGTCCCTGGCCAGCAAGTCGGCGGAACGGCCTTTTGTCGCCGGGTGGCTCAGCTTTTGTAAACTGGTGCTGCACCCTGCTTTCGTGGCGATTTCAGCGCTTTGGTTCTTTCCGGTCGATCCCTACGCCGCGGCCGTGATGATTGCCGCCGCCGCCCTTCCCGTAGCAGGCAACGTCTATATTCTGGCACAGCATTACGGGGTCGCGCCGCAACGGGTATCGGCCTCGATCCTGATCTCGACGACGCTGGCGGTCTTGACCGTGTCGCTGGTGATCGGATGGGCCAACGGGCTTTATGCAGGATAGGTGCCATGACCGAGACGCCAACATATGCGCCCCTGCCGCTGCCCCATCGCCACGATCTTAGTGACGCCGAGGCGCAGGCCCAAGCACAGGCGTTTCTTGATCTCATGCGCCAACGCCACAGCGTGCGCGACTACAGCACCCGGCCCGTTCCCGAAGCCGTTATCGCCACCTGTATTGCAGCCGCAGGCACAGCCCCCAGCGGAGCCAATCAACAGCCGTGGCATTTCGCGGCAATCAGTGACCCGGCAATGAAGGCACGTATCCGCACCGCCGCCGAGGCCGAGGAAGAGAAATTTTACGATGGCGGTGGGGGCGACGAATGGCTGACCGCGCTCGAACCCATCGGGACGGGCGCGCACAAACCGCACCTGACCGACGCGCCGTGGCTGATCGTGATTTTCGCCCAACGCTATGGGATCGCACCGGATGGCACCCGGCGCAAACATTACTACGTGCCAGAAAGCGTTGGCATTGCCACTGGTATGCTGATCACCGCACTGCACAAAGCCGGTTTGGTCTGTCTGACCCACACGCCCAATCCGATGAAGTTTTTGACGAGGTTGTGCGGCAGGCCGGAAAATGAAAAACCTGTGATGATTTTGGCAGTGGGACACGCCGCTACGGATGCAACAGTGCCCGCTGCTGCCAAGCACAAAAAACCATTGGATGAGATTGTCAGCTTTTTCAGATGCGGCGGCTAACCCCCGGACTGACCCTCGATATCCACCGTAACAGGCGTGTAGTAGAGCCACGAGACCGGAGAGAATCGCTCTTTTATACAGATATTCCGCGCGGTCGCGTCGGCAAGGACAGCATCCAGATCGGCTTGTTCGTATTTGGAATAGGTGCAGGAACTTGAATGCTCGTCTTTTGTTGCCGGGCAGATCGTCTTATGCAGGCGGTACACCCGGATCAGGGGGCATATGATATCGTTATCGACATCGCGGGTGATGTCATCCCGATCACTGGCGACCTCGCCATAACGTACTTCTAGGGTCTGCTTGTACTGTTCTCTTTTTTGAAGCATCAGCTGCCTCACCGGCCACATGCTGTGGTTAGAATAAACCACGGCGTTGATCTGATAGGGATCCGCGCTAAGCAGATCACCGGGGTCAGAGTCCTGCGACAAGAGGCGCGACATGGACGACCAAAAGCGCGACTCGTAAGGCGATGAAATCAATTGACGGCGCACCAACTCTTTCTCTTCCTGCGGGGTGAGACGCAAGATGTCATCTTCCTTGAGTGGCTGCCCCGTGCCATCCCGGTGAAGGTCGGGAATGAGGGTGATGCGCAAGGCATCAATCAGATCGGGATTATAGGGATCAAGCTCTAGCTGTTCACGATTATAGGCAAGGGATTTGCGATGATGCGCTTCGTAAATATAGGGATAGCCGTACCGTTGCGGGATGTTGGCATCAAAGGTCTCCGCAGCTTTCCGCCAAATGACACCATCGCGTGTCAGATACTCGAACGAAAACTCTGCGTCCTCCGGCCCCTGCGAGCCCCAAACGTTAAGAATCCCAAACATCCGGAAATATGCGATGTCAGGATTTTCTGTATCGCCAACTGTCTCGTGCGCCCAATCAGACATGCCATAGGGATGATGGTCGGCCCAGGCATAAAGCTTGCAATGCACGACTGGGTCCACGATGGCTTCAAGACCGGGGGCGTAGGTTTCACACATCCTCATTGCCTGTTGCGCGCTCCCGCCCCAGCCGGGGGCTGTCAACCAGAGCGAACGCCGTAAGGTTCCCATGTTGGGGTCAGTTTTCATGACCTCTTCAAGCACCTGAAACGACGTTAACCTGTTGCCAGCACCGTTGGCGAACTTGATGATCGCATCCGAGGCCGGTATCAGCCGTGGGGCCTTTTCATAGGCGAACTCGGCATGTCCAAGCGCCTTTCTGTGCCAGGCATAAAACTCGCTGATCGCATCTGGGTACGACTTACTGATGACACGCGGGCCGCGAATGTTCCAGGCAATGTCGTTATACAACCAGGCCTGAACAGTATGGGCATAAGGCGAATTTGGGTACGTCTGCAGCCAGTTTTCCGTCAACGTCGCCATTTTGGGGTGCGAAACTGTCAGAACCATCACCAGTTCGCGCATGTAATCGGCCGAGACATCTCCGCGAACAAACGCGGCCTGTGCGGTTGCAAACCCCTTTTCGACCTCATCAACCTGGCCGGAATACGCCAGCTCGCGCAATTCATCCGGGGTCATGATTTCGGCGGCCTGTATCGGTGTAAGAAACGCCAAAACAACAAGAAAAAGGGCTAAAACCGGGGTCCAGACGAGTGTGACCATCGCTGTATATCCTAGTCCAACAGGTGAGATTTGGATGACTGCAGCAAACCAGTCACATAACTGGCCTGCCCCAAATCGCGCAGCACTTGCGATTCCCTTGCAGCCAGTGCCGAAAGACGTTCGCGCAGATTAGGTGCGCGCGAGCAATGGCGCGTTGAAATTTGCGGAGTAACCCGTTTGGCAGATGTCTCGATTGCAACAGAATAAGAGCACCGGAGTGGCTCAAGCTGTTCATTGACATGCCGTTCAGATGCGGCGGGTGCTGACACAAAAACCAGCGAAAAGATGGCTATCAGACGAAGCATCGGGATTTCCCTCTAAAGTAGAGCATCTTAAAGGAAATACATGCCGATTGTGGCAACAGTCAGACACCTGAGAGGAATGAATAGGACATGTCCACGCGTTTGCATTCCAATGTTGTGTGAATATGCGTTTTGTTGACCGCCTTGCCCTGATACATCAGAGACAAGAAGTATCTGACGGGGCACCCACAGCCATGGAAAACGTATTGGAAAATGCCTGTTTCGATGGCATGCAGGGTTGGGTCCCGGCGCAAGGCTCATGCGGGTCCTTCGCTGCCGCCAGGCATAAGAAACCGCTGGATGAAATCATGACAACTTTCCGAAAGCCCGCACCATGACCCTGCTTAGTGGCGCATATCGGCTGTTCTTTCCCGCCGCCGGGTTGATGGCGACGCTGGCCATACCGCTCTGGGTGCTGTCGTTTGAAGGCAACGGCGTACAGAATTTCGAGGTGACGAAAAACTGGCATGTGCACGAGATGCTGTTTGGATATCTCGGCGCGGCCCTGGCCGGGTTCCTGCTGACTGCCTTGCCAAACTGGACCGGTCGCCCGACCCTGTCCGGTCTGCCGCTTCTGGTGCTGTTCCTGCTGTGGTTGACGGGGCGCGTCGTGATGCTGGCGGCCCCTGATCTGGCCCCCCTCACCCTCGCTTTTTCCGTCGCCCTTGCCACGATCACCAGCCACGAAATCATCCGGGGCGGAAACACCCGCAATCTGGTTGTCGCCGGGATATTGTGGCTGTTTGCGCTGGCGCATGGATTGATGATCTGGGGTGACCCGCTTGTGGCGCAACGTCTGGGGTTTGGGCTGGCGGCCTGCCTGCTAACCCTGATCGGCGGGCGCATCACCCCGGCGTTCACGCGTAACTGGCTGAAGGCACAGGGCAAGCCCACGGTGATCCCGGAATTCGGCAGGATAGACAAGATCGCGATCGCCTCTACCGTGCTGGCCATGCTGAGCTGGGTTGCACTTGATATGCATCCCGTCACCGGGCTGCTGGCCGCTGCCGCCACCGTGGCACAGGCCTTGCGCCTGGCGCGTTGGAAAGCGCCAAGCGTACGGGCCGAACCATTGTTGCTGGCGCTCCATGCTGGCTATGGATGGCTGGTGATCGCACTGGCCTTGCTGGCCGCGCGGGCCTTTGGAGTCGAGGCGGTCGGTGCATCAGTGGCACATGCGTTTGGGGCCGGGGCGGTTGGATCCATGACCCTGATCGTGATGACCCGGGCATTGCTGGGCCATTCAAAACGCAAGATCACGGCCAACTGGCTGGATATTCTGGCGCTTCTGAGTGTGCATGTCGGCGCGGTTTTGCGCCTGATCGCAGAAGGCAACGGATCACAAGAGATACTGATGCTGTCCGGGGTGCTCTGGTCGGTTGGATTTGCCGCCTTTGTGCTGCGCGCCGTGCCACTGGCGCTGACACGCACGGCCTGAGGTGACGTTGCACCGACTGCCCACACCGCTTTTGCTTTCCCAGGGGTTTGGGAACCTGTTAAGCAGGCCAAAGCCATTGCAAATTGCACGCATCACATGAAGGAGCACAGAATGGAAACCGTATCCGAGAATGCCTGTTTTGGTGGCGTGCAGGGTGTGTATACCCACGCCTCTGACGCCTGCAAATGCGACATGACCTTTGGCCTGTTCCTGCCTGCCGAGGCCAAGGACGGCCCTGTGCCGGTGCTGTGGTATCTCTCGGGCCTGACCTGCACCCATGAAAACGCGATGGTCAAGGCAGGGGCACAAAGCTGGGCTGCCGAACAAGGCATCGCACTGGTTTTCCCTGACACCTCGCCGCGCGGCGACGATGTGGCGGATGACGAGGCGTATGATCTCGGCAAGGGCGCGGGCTTTTACGTCAACGCCACGCAGGATCCGTGGAAGCCGCATTTCCAGATGTGGGATTATGTGGCCGATGAACTGCCGCGCATCATCACCGGCAATTTCGCCATTGATGAGGAACGTCAGGCCATCACCGGCCATTCCATGGGCGGGCATGGCGCGCTGACCTTGGCGATGGGTCTGCCGGGGCGGTTTGCATCCGTATCGGCCTTTGCCCCCATCGTGAACCCCACCGACAGCGATTGGGGTCGCAAACAGCTGAGTGCCTATCTGGGCGATGACGAAAGCAACTGGGCGGTGCATGATGCCACCCTTCTGATGCGCGATCTGGGCTTTAACGGCCCGATCCTGACCGACACAGGCACCAATGATCAGTTCATTGACCTGCTGAAACCCGAAGCCTTCGCCGAGGCCGTCAGTGCCCGCCGTCAACAGGCCACGTTGCGCCTGCAACCGGGCTATGATCATAGCTATTTCTTTGTTTCGACCTTCATGGAAGAACATATCGCCTTCCATGCCGAGGCCCTCTACGCAGGATAAACCCATGAGCACCTCCTTTGATTATGATCTGATCATCATCGGATCAGGCCCCGCCGGACGCGCGGCTGCCATCCAGGCAGGCAAGCTGAAGCGCCGGGTTCTGGTGGTGGACCGCAAGGACCGTCTGGGCGGTGTGTCGGTGCATACCGGCACGATCCCGTCCAAGACCCTGCGCGAAACCGTGCTGAACCTGTCCGGCTGGCGCGAGCGCAGTTTTTATGGCCGATCCTACCGTGTGAAGGACGATATCGAAGCCCAGGACCTGAAGGCGCGCCTGCACAAGACGCTGGATTACGAGGTCGATATTCTCGAACACCAGTTCAATCGCAATCATGTGGAAACACTGAACGGGTTTGCCAGTTTCGTCGATGCCAACACCATCGAAGTGGCCACCGAAGCCGGCGACGTCAGCACCCTGACCGCCGCCAAGTTCCTGATTTCCACCGGCACCAAAACCTATCGCCCAGATTATGTGCCCTTCAACGGTCAGACCGTTGTCGACAGTGACGAGTTTCTGGAACTGGCCACGATCCCGCGCAGCCTTGTCGTGGTGGGCGCGGGCGTGATCGGGGTTGAATATGCCACCATGTTCTCGGCGCTGGATGTACGCATCACCCTGATCGAACCGCGCGAGAGTTTCCTCGATTTCATCGACCAGATGACGATCCGCGAATTCACCCATCAGATCCGCGACAATGGCGTCGATCTGCGCCTCGGCTCGCCCATCGAAAAGATCGAGGATATGGGCAAACATGTCGAGGTCACCATGGGCAATGGCCGCCATGTGCGCGCTGAAATGTTGTTGTTCGCCGCAGGGCGGATGGGGGCCACCAACCGGCTGAATCTCGACTCCGTAGGGATCGAAACCGATCATCGTGGTCGTATCGACGTGGACCGCAAGACCTATCAAACCAACGTCTCAAATATTTATGCCGCCGGGGATGTGATCGGGCATCCCAGTCTGGCCTCCACCTCGGTTCAGCAAGGCCGGGTTGCCGCCTGCCACGCGCTTGATACGCCCACATTGGCGGAAAGCCCCTGGTTCCCCTATGGCATCTATTCAGTGCCCGAAATCTCGACCTGTGGCATGTCCGAAGAGGAAATGCAGGAACGCGGAATCCCCTACGAGGTCGGGATCGCCCGGTTCCGCGAAACCTCGCGCGGACATATCATGGGGCTGGAACATGGGATGCTGAAAATGCTGTTCAGCCTCAAAACCCGCCGGGTGCTGGGCGTACAGATCGTCGGCGAAGGGGCGACCGAACTGATCCATATTGCGCAGGCGGTGCTGAACCTGAAAGGCACCGTGGATTATTTTGTGCAGAACACGTTCAACTATCCGACGCTGGCCGAGGCCTACAAGATCGCCGGGCTTGACGCGTTCAACCGCATGCCGATCCCCGAGGAGTATAAGGTGAAAGCCAAAAAAGCGGCTGAGTGAAGCGCATTTTCTTCGTACGAAGAAGATCAGGTTGAAAAAGTTCGCACGAATTTTCTTTGAAGAAGGGGCGCAAAAATGGCGATTTACGTGGATGCGGATGCCTGCCCGGTCAAGGATGAGGTGGAACGCGTCGGCACCCGTCATCGCCTGCAGATGTATATCGTCTCCAATGGTGGCTTGCGCCCGTCGCAGAACCCTCTGGTCGAAACCGTGATCGTGCCCGATGGCCCGGACGTGGCCGATATGTGGATCGCCGATCGCGCAGGCTCCGGCGATGTTGTGATCACTGGCGACATTCCCTTGGCCGCGAAATGCGTCGAGGCAGGTGCCCGCGTTCTCAAGCATAATGGCGAGGCGCTGACCCAGGCCAATATCGGCAACATCCTTGCCACCCGCGATCTGATGGCCGATATCCGCGCCGCCGATCCGTTTCGTCAGGGCGGCGGCAAGGGGTTCTCCAAGGCCGACCGCTCGCGCTTTCTCGAGGCGCTGGAGCGTGAAATCCGCGCGGCCAGCAGGTGAGCATCGCCAGCACCAACCTGCGCGGCGCGCTCTGCGCGTTCGTGGCGGTGCTGTGCTTTTCCCTGAACGATGTGGGCTTCAAATTCCTGTCCGGCAGCTATGCGCTGCATCAGGTGGTGCTGTTTCGCGCGCTGGTCGGGTTGATCACTTTTGCCATCTTCATCATGCCCTTTTATGGCGGCCTGACCGTGTTTCGCACTCGCCGCCCCGGCATCCACCTGGCCCGTGGATTATGTGTGGTCTTGGCCAATATGTTCCTGTTTCTTGGGCTGGCCGCGATGCCGATTGCCGATGCCGTGGCCGTGTTCTATATCTCGCCGACAGTGATCACCGTCTTTTCAGTAATTTTTCTGGGCGAACGCGTCGGCCCGCGCCGCTGGCTGGCCATTGCAGTTGGGTTCGCGGGCGTCATGGTCATCGTCAAACCCGGCACGTCGGCCTTTCAGATCGCCTCGCTTTTGCCGCTCACGTCGGCGGTGCTTTATGCCACACTTCACACGCTGACCCGCAAGATCGGGGGCACGGAAAGCGCCGCCACGATGGTGCTTTACATGCAGATCACCTTCCTCTTCGCCTCGGCCGGGTTTGGATTGACCCTGGGCGATGGGCGCTTTGCAGGCACCGATCATGCCTCGCTTGAGTTTTTGCTCCGGGCCTGGGGCCCGATTGCTGCGGGGGATTGGTGGATCGTGGTCATGCTGGGGGTCAGCGGGGTCTTTGGCGGATATTTCATCAGCCAGGCTTACCGGCTGAGCGAAGCGGGGTTCATCGCCCCTATCGAATACATTGCAATGCCGATGGCGGTGATCTGGGGCATCACCGTGTTCGGCACGTTCCCCGGTGCCTCCGCCTGGATTGGCATTGCCCTGATCATCGGGTCGGGCCTTTATCTGGTCTGGCGTGAAAGCCGCAAGGGTCAGGCACCAGAGTTGCGGCGATGATCACCCAAGAATCCGCCATCTGTTTGACGGCGCGGCAGGCTTGGCGCAATGTTTGAAACACAACGGGTTGCTGACCACGAGAGAGGCAAGATGAGCATCACCATGATCCCCTTTGCCGAGGGCGAGGCCAATCTGAACTGGCTTGATCTCTGCGCCGCTTTTCGCGCCGGGCACCAATTGCCCAAGGCCGAGATCGCCGACAGCTTTCTCTATCGGGACAAGGACACCGTGTTGTCGCGAGCGGCGTGGATCGATGGAATGGGCATGGCGGTCAAGACAGCAACGATCTTTCCGGGCAACCCGGCCAAGGGCGATCCGATGATCAACGGCGCAGTGAACCTTTATTCTGATAGCGATGGTACGCTTGAGGCGATTGTCGATTTTCATCTGGTGACCAAGTGGAAGACCGCCGGGGATAGCCTTTGTGCCGCCACGCAACTGGCCCGCCCGGACAGCGAGGACATCCTTATCGTGGGTGCAGGCACCGTGGGGCGCAACCTGTTTCAGGCCTATTCTGCCGCCTTCCCCAAAGCACGTTTCAGTATCTGGAACCGCACCCGCGCCAATGCCGAGGCAATGGTAGCCGATTGTCCCGGTCTCATTGTGGTCGATGACCTTGAGGCCGCTGTCACCGCGGCCGACATTGTAACATCCGCCACCATGTCGACCGACCCACTGATCAAGGGCGCATGGTTTCGCCCCGGTCAGCATATTGATCTGATCGGGGCCTATCGCCCGGATATGCGCGAAGCGGATGATGAGGCGCTCAAACGCGCGCGCGTGTTCGTGGACAGCTATGACACCACCGTGGGCCATATTGGTGAGATTAAAATCCCGATGGAAGCCGACGTGATCACACAGGATGATCTGCAGGCCGATTATTATGAGCCGGACAGGTTCAGCCGCCAAAGCGAGGATGACATCACCCTGTTCAAGAACGGCGGCGGCGCGCATCTGGACCTGATGACAAGCAGTTACATTCTAAACGCGTGGAGGGCGGCATAGTGGGTTGGATAGCCCTGATCCTGCTGGCGGTGATTATCGCCCTGCCCTTCATTCGCGAGCGGTGCAAACCGGCGATGGATGCCGAAACCCGCCGTGATGCCCCCGGCGAATTCACACAATTGTCGCGCGGGGTTACGCATTATCAATGGCTCGGGTCCACGCGCGGACCGGTGGCTGTCTGCATTCATGGGCTGACCACCCCATCCTGGGTCTGGGGGCCTGTTGCGGGCGGTCTGGGCGCATTGGGATTTCGCGTATTGATCTATGACCTCTATGGCCGAGGCTATTCAGACCGGCCCAAAGGCCCGCAGGACACTCCGTTTTTCGTCGCCCAACTGGCCGATCTGCTGGACGATCAGGGCGTTGAAGAGGATGTGACCCTGCTGGGCTATTCCATGGGCGGGGCGATTGCCACTGCCTTTGCGGCAACCTATCCCGAAAAACTTCGACAAATCGTGCTGATCGCGTCGGCGGGTATGGGCCATGATCTTGGCCCAATTGCCCGTGTGGTGAAGGAACGCAAGCGTCTGGGCACCTGGCTGGCATACGCATTTTACGCCCGCAGTTTCCGTGCCGCCACCGAGACCGAACGCGATCTGCCCAGCGCCATTGACGATGTCGTCGATCTGCAATTGCGGGAACTGACCTATCGCGGGTTTGTCCCGGCAATCCTGGCCAGCTTACGTGGAATTCTGGACGAGGATCTGCACGATGAGCACCAGGAGATCAGCCGGGAAAACATTCCCGTGCTGGCGATTTGGGGCAAAGAGGATGAGGTCATCCCAATTGGTGGGATGGGCAAACTGGCCGAATGGAACCGTGCAGCACGCCATGAAGTGATCGAGGATGCGGGCCACGGGCTGGCCTATACTCACCCCGAAGAGGTGATTCATGCCATGCGCGACCTGATGCGCGACTAGCCCTGACATGCCTGCCACATATGACAGAATTGGCCTGACCTATTCAGACCTTCGCAAACCCGATGCCCGTATTGCCAAGGCGATCAACACCGCCCTGGGGCCTGCCAAAACCGTTCTGAATGTCGGGGCGGGAACGGGATCGTACGAGCCTGCGGACAAACAGGTGACCGCAGTTGAACCCTCCATCGAGATGATCAACCAGCGCCCTGACGATGCGGCACCCGTCGTTCAGGGATCAGCCGAGGACCTGCCCTTTAACGACAACAGTTTTGATGCCGCGATGGCGATCCTGACCGTGCATCATTGGAGCGACCGGACAACTGGCTTGCGCGAATTGCGCCGCGTGGCGCGTGGACCGGTGGTGATCCTGACCTACGACCCGGCGTTTCGTGGGTTTTGGCTCACTGATTACTTCCCTGAACTGATAACACTGGATGAGGGCCAGATGCCCGATATGGCCGACTATTCGGCCTGTCTTGGTACTGTCGAGGTAACACCTTTGCCTATCCCAAATGATTGCACCGATGGATTCCTCAGCGCCTATTGGCGTCGGCCAGCCGCCTATCTTGACGCGCATGTCAGGGCGGTCATGTCGCCCTTCTGGGCGATTGGCAATCTGTCGGCAGGGTTGACGCGGCTGGAGGCCGACCTGAACAGCGGAGCGTGGGCAGACCGGTACGGCGATCTGTTGCAACGTGAGAGGTGTGATTGCGGTTATCGGTTGGTTGTTGCTGGTTAACCGGGCTGAGACACATCAATATCCTAAAGTTTCGCTTCAGCCTCGATCTGGCGCTTGGATTTACGCGCCCGCTCCGTGGCCGATTTCAACTGCCCACACGCGGCCATGATATCCTCACCACGGGGTGTGCGCACCGGGCTGGCGTAGCCTGCCTTATAGACGATTTCCGCAAATTTCTTGATCCGGGCCGGATCGCTGCGCTCGTACGGGGCACCCGGCCACTCGTTGAACGGGATCAGGTTGATCTTGGCCGGGATGCCCTTGATCAACTGCACCAGACGGCGCGCATCGGCGTCACTGTCATTGACCCCTTTCAGCATCACATACTCAAAGGTGATCCGTTCGGAATTGCTGACCTTGGGATACTCACGCAGGGCCGCCAGCAACGTTTCGATATTCCATTTCTTGTTGATCGGCACCAGCGTGTCACGCACCTCATCGGTGGTGGCGTGGAAACTCACGGCCAGCAAGCACCCGATTTCTTCCGCCGTCTTGGCGATCTCGGGCACCACACCCGAGGTAGACAGCGTGATACGGCGACGGCTGAGTTGAATGCCCTCAGGGTCCATCGCGATCTTCATCGCATCGCGCACATTGTCGAAGTTGTACAGCGGTTCGCCCATACCCATCAGGACGATATTGCTCAGCAGGCGCGCCTCATAGGTCCGCGCTCCACGCTCAGGCCACTCGCCCAGATCGTCACGCGCCACCATCACCTGGCCGATGATCTCGCCAGCAGTCAGGTTGCGCACCAGTTTCTGCGTGCCGGTGTGACAGAAAGAACAGGTCAGCGTGCATCCCACCTGAGAGGAAATACACAATGTCCCGCGATCGGTTTCGGGGATGTAAACCACCTCAACCTCGTGCCCACCGGCAATCCGCACAAGATACTTGCGGGTGCCATCAGTGCTGACTTGCTTGCTGACCACTTCCGGAACAGCAATCACAAATTTCTCGGCCAGTTCCGCGCGATAGTCTTTCGACAGGTTCGTCATCTCGGAAAAATCACGCACGCCCCACTGGTAAATCCACTGCCAGATCTGCCCGACGCGCATCTTGGCCTGCTTTTCGGGCGTTCCATGTTCAATCAACACATACCGCAGCGCGTCGCGCGTCAGACCCACAAGGTTGATGGGTCCCTCCGGCAGTTTCCGGGGGATCGTCATCACATCCTGTGTGATCGGCGCGGCGGGCGCCTGGGGGTTTGGTGTCTTATCCATAAGCTGCCGTCTAATATAGGATTCGATGGGCAAAGCAAAACCTTTCGCCCGAAAAGGCGACGGCGAGTCTTCACCAAATCCATCAGCGGGCTTGGTGCTGTGCCACCTCTTCGCGGATACGAGCCATGTAATCACGCAACAGAGGCACCCGGCGGGGCCGGAACGATGCGCCCGTTGCCTCAAGGTTCTGCATCCGGTCCAACCGGAAGGCCCGGAAATCCTCGCGCAGGTGGCACCACGCCAACAGGCAGTGCGAAGCCTGCATGTAAACGATCGACAGTGGGTCCACATCACGCTGCGTTTCGCGCCCTTCCACGTCGGCATAATCAAAGCGGATCGTGCGTTCATCCCACGTGGCCTGGCGCAGTTCGGCAACGTCAATCCCCGGCTCGGGCATCGAGGAAAACCGCCGCGCTGTCAGCACCGCATGTTCCAGTCGATGCGCCTGTGCCGCGGGCAGACGTGCGCGCAGTTTGGCCAATGCCGCCTCGGCCGCATCGCGCAAGGCCGGATCGCCCACCTGCCCGACCTCGCGCAGACCAAGAACCAGCGCTTCAAGCTCGTCACTGGTAAACCCCAGTGGCGGCAAGGTCGCATCTTCGATCAGCGTATAGCCAAACCCCGCCTCACCGTCGATCACCGCCCCCAGGCTGCGCAGCGTGTCGATGTCGCGGTAAACCGTGCGTGGCGACACCTCCAGTGCATCCGCCAGTTTAGAGGCAGTCGCGGGCGGTTCAGCCAGGCGCAGGGCCTGCATCAATTGGAAAAGGCGGTGGGTACGGCTCATTGCGACAGTATCTTGGCACATGCTGACAGAAAATGTCACTATCGGGCATCAAGATTGTGCACATGACCCGGCCCTTGTCCCCCGATATTGCAAAGGTGTTCGACACCTACCCCGACGACACCCGCGCCGGTGCGCTTGCCCTGCGCGATCTGATCCTCAGCATTGGTGAAGAAGACGTGAGCGAGACTCTGCGCTGGGGTCAGCCTGCGTATATTACGCCCAAAGGCTCCACTCTGCGCGTGGGCTCACACAAAGAGGCGCGTTTTGCTCTTTATGCCCATTGCCAAAGCACAATTATCAGCAGCTATGCCGCTGCTTTTCCGGGCTGGGACAGGCTGGATGGCAATCGCGCGGTGTTGTTTGATACACTTGCGCAGATCGAACCCGAACGCCTGACCCATCTGATCCGTCATGCGTTGAATTATCACAGGAAGTAGCCGGGCCATCGCCAGCCCTGTCGGGCGGTCTGGCGATGGCCCGGCGGCCTGCGGCCTCGATTCCGGGCTGGGGACATCCCCCTACCGCCGTTTGCGCGCCACTTTGCGTTTGGTCTTGTCTGACTTGCGCTTGTGCTGCTCCGCCTTGCGCCTTGGTGATTTGCCACGCCCACCTGATCCGCCACGCGGCATTTGTTTGCCATCCAGACTGACCAGTTCCAGCGCAATACCCCCTGTCACCGGCGCGGCCTCGGACAGTTTGACCGTCACCCGCTGACCCAGCCCGATGGTGATGCCGGTATCCGCGCCCATCAATGTCGCAGCATCGCGGTCGAAATGGAAAAATTCGCGCCCAAGGCTGCGCACCGGGATCAACCCGTCTGCCCCGGTTTCATCTAACCGCACAAAAGCGCCGAACTTGGCCACGCCGCTGATCCGGCCGGTGAATTCATCGCCCAGCCGTTCAGACAGAAAGGCTGCCAGATAACGGTCATTGGTGTCCCGCTCGGCCATCATCGACCGCCGCTCGGTGTCAGAAATGTGCTCGCCCGTGCTTTGCAGCACTTCGATATCGCGGGGCGACAGACCATCGCTGCCCCAGTCATGCGCCGAGATCAGCGCGCGGTGCACGATCAGGTCCGCATACCGCCGAATGGGCGAGGTGAAATGCGCATAGGATTGCAGCGCCAAGCCAAAATGACCGAAATTGCTGGGTGCGTAGTAAGCCTGCGTCATCGCGCGCAGGGTGGCCATGTTCACAACTTCAGAATGATCCGTGTCGCGCGCGCCGTTCAACAACTGATTGAGGTGCTGCGTCTTCAGGGCCTGCCCCTTGGCCAGGACCAGACCGGCGGCCTCGGCCACTTCGCGCAAGCTGTCCAGTTTCTCGGGCGGCGGCTCTTCATGCACGCGGAACAGCAGCGGCGATTTGCGGGCAATCAACGTCTCGGCAGCGGCGACATTGGCCAGTACCATGCATTCCTCGATCAGCTTATGCGCCTCAAGCCGGTCGGCAAAGTTCACACTCAGCACTTTACCCTCATCGCTGAGGGCCACCTTGCGTTCCGGCAGGTCCAGATCAAGAGGCTGACGGCGGTGACGGGCATCAGTCAACGCCGCATGAGCGGCATAGAGCGGCTTGATCACGTCCTCAAGCAACGGCGCAACCCGCTCATTGGGATCGCCATCCATAGCCTGCTGCACCTCCTGGTAGTTCAGCGAGGCGGGCGAGCGCATCAAACCGCGGACAAAGCGGTGGCCGATCTTTTCGCCGTGCGCGTCGATCTGCATCCGCACCGCGATACAAGCGCGCGGCACGCCTTCGTGCAAACTACACAGATCACCGGATAACCGATCCGGCAACATCGGTACAACGCGATCCGGGAAGTAACTTGAATTGCCGCGCTTGCGGGCCTCGGCATCCAGTGCAGAGCCGGAGGTAACGTAACAGGCCACATCGGCAATCGCGACCCAGATGACGTGTCCCCCCTCGTTCTTGGAGTCATCATCGGGATGGGCATAAACTGCATCGTCATGATCGCGTGCATCGGCCGGGTCGATGGTGATCAACGGCATATCACGCAGGTCTTCGCGGCCCTTCAACCCTGCGGGTTTCATACGATCCGCTTCGGCGATCACCTCGTCCGGGAAATCATCGGGGATTCCGTGTTGATGGATCGCAATCAGCGACACGGCCTTGGGCGCAGACGGATCGCCCAGCCGGTCCACCACCCGCGCGCGGGGCAGGCCCATGCGGTCTTTGGGTCCGGATTGTTCGGCCTCGACCAGCTCGCCATCCTTGGCACCACCCGTGGCATCGGCAGGCACCGACCATTCCTTGTCCTTGCCCTTGTCGATGGGCAGGATGCGCCCGCCTTCGGATCGTTTGCTGAAGATACCCAGAATTTTCAACGGATTGGTGCCGATCCGGCGGATCAGCTTGGCTTCGTAGTGATGGGTCTCGTCCTTGACCTCGGCCAGACGGCCTAAAATGCGGTCGCCTTCGCCCAAGGCCGGGTCAGAGGCGCGCGGGATCAGCAGCACCTTGGGTCCCGCCCCCTCGCCATGCCATTCCATCGGCTTAGCCCACAGCTCTCCATCCGGCGTTTGACCGGTGATTTGCAGCACGCTGACCGGGGGCAATTTATCCGGATCGCGGTACGTCTTCTTGCGCTTGGACAGGTGACCATCGGCCGCAAGCTCTTTCAGCATCCGTTTCAAATCAATACGATCCGCCCCCTTTATCCCGAAGGCCTTCGAGATATCGCGTTTCGAGGTGAGGGTCGGATTCTGCGAAATCCAGTCAAGAATTTCGGCTTTCGTGGGCAGCTTGCTCATGGGCGTGGCCTAACATGTCTGTGCCAGCGCGTCATCCGCGAAAAGCAGGTGCCGCGCGAAACACAATGGAAAGAGCCTTGCCAGCCAGGGGGCACTGCACCATATCCCGACCAAGCCCAACCCGAGGACAATAACATGCGCGCACAGATCGGCGCTTTTATCGACAGGCCAGCCGTTCAGAATTTCATTCTGGGCGTGATCCTGTTCAATGCGGTGATCCTGGGGCTTGAGACATCCAAGCCGGTGATGGCGCAGTTTGGCCCGCTGATTCTGATGCTGGACAAAATCTGTCTGGCGATTTTCGTGATCGAGATCGCGATGAAACTGATCGCGCGCGGGGCCGGGTTTTTCCGCAACGGGTGGAACCTGTTTGATTTTGTGATTGTCGGGATTTCGCTGGTGCCTGCCACACAAGGACTGTCGGTGCTGCGGTCGTTGCGGATTTTGCGGTTGCTGCGGGTGGTATCCGTCACGCCGTCACTGCGCCGCGTGGTCGAAGGGCTGATGAACGCGCTGCCTGGCATGGGCTCGGTCTTTTTGCTGATGGGGATCATTTTCTATATCGGCTCGGTCATGGCGACAAAACTGTTTGGCGCGTCGTTCCCCCAATGGTTCGGCACTTTGGGGCAGTCGGCCTATTCCCTGTTTCAGATCATGACGCTGGAAAGCTGGTCGATGGGGATCGTGCGCCCGGTGATGGAGGTTTACACCTACGCCTGGGCGTTCTTCGTGCCCTTCATCCTGATCACGACCTTTGCGGTGGTGAACCTTGTGGTCGGTCTGATCGTGAACTCGATGCAAGAGGCGCATGGCGTTGAGGATGCCGAGAAGACAGATGTCTACCGCGATGAAGTTCTCAAACGTCTCAACGAGATTGAGATTTGCCTGAAAGAGCGCGATAAATCCTAAGGTACGCGCCCGATGGCCCTTAGCGGCTGCGCGTCAATTCCAGAAACACGTCCTGCAAATCAGCCTGTTCGGTGCGCACGTCGCGGATGCGGATACCCGCGCCACGCACGGCCTCAAGCACGTCCTCCGCCGGGGTGCTTTGCGACTGATAACTCAGTGCAAGCGTACCGTCGGCCCGCTGATCCACCTCGATGCCTGGCGCATCCGGCAGGGCCGTAACGGGTGCATCGGGCTGAATGATCATGGTGCGAGTATCCAACCGACCCAGCAGGTTTTCGGTGCTGTCACGCGCCACCAATGCACCGTGGTCGATGATCGCGATCTGGTCGCACATCTCTTCGGCTTCTTCTAGGTAATGGGTGGTCAGGATGATCGTCATACCCTGCTGGTTCAGGCGGCGCACGTTCTCCCAGAGCATCTGGCGCAACTCGATATCGACACCTGCTGTGGGTTCATCCAGCACCAGAATATGAGGCATATGCACCAACGCTTTGGCCAGAAGCAGCCGCCGCCGCATCCCGCCCGAGAGGGTGCGCGCATAGGCCTCGGCCTTATCTTCTAGCCCGACCAGCGCCAGAATTTCATCACTGCGCCGTTGCGCCTTGGGGACACCATATAGCCCCGCCTGCACTTCCAGCGCGCCGCGCGGCGTGAAGAACGGGTCAAGGTTCAGCTCTTGCGGCATCACCCCGATTGAGGCGCGCGACTGGCGTGGATTCACATCCTGATCAAAGCCCCAGATCATTACTTGCCCGGCGGTTTTCAGTACCAGTCCGGCCAGGATATTGATCAATGTTGATTTGCCCGCGCCATTAGGGCCCAGCAATCCAAATACGGACCCTGCCGGAATATCCAGATCAATCGCCTGCAAAGCTTGCTTTTCCGGGGCGGATTTCCCCCCTTTATAGGTCTTGCTTAACCCTCGAATTTCAATCGCGTTGCGCTGCATCGTCCTCTTGCCCCTGCGCGGCAGATCGCCCATAAACGCAGCTAGCGTGATTGCAGCCAAAAGGAAACGCCTGATGACCACCGCGGCCCCGGAAACCAAAATCGTCGATAGCTTCCGTGTGTCATGTGATGGCGGTGAAGGGGCCCTGGGGCACCCGCGCGTCTGGCTACAGATCCCGAACGAGCATGGCTGGGTGGAATGCCCGTATTGCGATTGCAAGCTGGTGCACAAGGATTTTGAAGGCAAGGTCTAGGACCGACCGCGCCCCGGTGCACCGCCCCCGAACCGGAGGATGCGGATGCATATATTGAAGCACTTACCGCAGCAGTTTGTTGGCGTGATCCTGTTCCTTGCGATGGCGTTGTCTGCGAACGCGCCTCAAGCACAAATGGTCGCGATGTGCGAAGGCAGCGCGCTTGATCCCCTTCTGGGCGAGATGTCCGAAGACGCCGGGCGCAGCTTTGCCGATGGGGCGATCCGGGTGATTGACGTCTATGTCGATAGCAACCTGCCAAATGCTGTATTGATTGCGGTGCTGCACCCGGTGCCCAGCGAACTGGCAGGAGGTGGCGTGTTTACCGGATGTTCAGCCGTCTACAGCACGCGCGATGGGCCGGGCTTTTTCGGGCAGGTTTTTCTGGACCGGGCCGATGCGTCTTACAACCCTGAATCCGGTCTGACGTTGGACGTTCCCATCAGGTATTACTATTCGGACCGTGCGGCTGAAGAGGATCAGCTGACATTGATCATCAATCAAAGCACCGGATACATCGACACGCGCTAGCCGTTTCTTAGTCAAACGTCCCGGCTACCCGACCCAACAGCATGAACGCCCGCGCAGTGCGGGTATCGGACAGGTCCGAGATTTCAGCATCCGTCGCAGTTTGCGCGAATTCCGATATCATCCGGTCAAACTTGCGCAGAAAATGATGCGCAGCGTCGCGAAAAATCGGGTCCGAGCGCATCCGCCCTGCCGCAAGCGCCAATGACGAGCGGTCCCGCACACCGCCCAGCGTGGCAATCTGACGACCCCGCTCACCGGCGGCAAACCGCCGCCAGATTTCTGGGCGGGCCATATCGGGACTCAGATCGTCCATGTAAATGCCATCCTGGCTGAGCAGGGTCAGCACATCCTGCGAGGCCTGAACCAGCTGTGCGGTAGGGCGATCCTTTAACGCGCGGCGCAGAGCGGCAAACCCGGCCTTGTCCTCGGCGGTTTCGGGGAAATTCAACGCACGCACGAAATCATCATGGGACAGCGGCGGCTGGATATCTTCGGCGGGCGTGCCCAAAGGCAGCGCCACCTGATCATCATGCGCGGTCTGCGCCGCCTCGGGTTGGGCTGCTGGTCGCGGGGGTATGGCCGGGCGCGTTGAAGAAAACGTCGCCAAGGCGGTTTCCGTCTTGCGCTGAGCGGCGGCAATCTCGTCCAGTTTACGCGCCACGGAGGGTTCAGATGTGGTGGTTTGCGCCTGGCTTTGCGCCAGATAGGCATGGCGGATCGCATCTATCGCCGATTGCAGGCGCAAGCTTTCCTGCCGCATCACCTGTGACGCACGCGCAGCTGTCGCCGCGACCCAGATCATCGCCATCGGCAAAAACACCGCCATCAAAATCATCACCAAACGCAGCGCCCCGCTGCCGTCCTCAGAACTACTGCGTGGTTCCAGCACCAGAAAGAACAACGCTGCTAGCACAAGCCAGATGGCCGACAGGATCAGCGCCGCGATCTCGATCGCAGTGATCCCATCGCGCTTGGCCTTGTCATAAATCCCCATCGAGGTGGGTGGCGTCTCGCGACGGTTCGTCATCAGGTGGTTTCCGTGTCAGGTGAGCTGCATCAGATATACTGAATTTTTAGCACTTCATAGGATCGTTCGCCACCGGGCGTGCGCACTTCGACGCTATCGCCCTCATCTTTGCCGATCAGGGCGCGGGCAATAGGGGATTTGATGTTCAAGAGACCCGCCTCAATACTGGCCTCATGTTCACCCACGATCTGGTAGGTTTTTTCCTCGTCCGTATCTTCGTCGACCAGGGTGACAGTGGCCCCGAACTTGACCGTTCCCGACAGCTTGGCAGGATCAATTACATCGGCAAGGCTGATCACGCCTTCGATTTCCTTGATCCGTCCTTCGATGAAGGACTGTTTTTCCTTGGCGGAATGGTATTCGGCATTCTCGGACAGATCGCCATGTTCTCGCGCCTCGGCAATCGCGCGGATGATGGCCGGGCGCTCCTCGGATTTGAGGTGCTTGAGTTCTTTTTCCAATGCGGAGAAGCCCGCATGGGTCATCGGAATTTTTTCCATCGTCCAGAATCCAGTTTTCTCTTAGCCTGCCGGTGCGCTTACACGCCCGTCTGCAATCTGGGTAGAATGGGCGCAACCGGCGTCGGATTTCAATAGGGTAAAGCAAACAGGCAGACAATGGCCCGCAATCCGCCCTGCCTAGTCCACAGAACACCCTGTACCACCAATGCCATCCCCCGGATCGTCACAGGACGCATCAGGGGCCACCGGCGATGCCGCAACAGGCTCGTCTGCGACCGGTTCGACCAGAATATAGGCATCTTCTTCGGCGCTGCGCCCGGCATCGAAAAGATCATCGCCTTGTGGCCCTGCGCAGCCGGCAAGCGCCATCAACACTACCACTCTGAACAACACCTTGATCATAATCCGTCCTTGGTCTTGGTGGGCTGCGCATAGAAATATCCACCCGCACGCAGGCGCATCTTGCCCTGCCCGGCTTTCGAAGTCTTCATTTTTGCGGCCTCGGCATTCATCTCTTCCAGAAGCGCCATTTGGCGGGCATGAAATTTGGCCGAAAGTTCCGCCACCTGTTCGTCGCTCAGACCCGAATAATGCACCGCGCGCTCAAAGAACGGCGGCTCGGCGCACAGCACGTTTTCCGATGCAGCGGCCAGATGATCGCCTACGTTCAGGTCAAGATATTCCAATTGGTCCTCGCTGCCCCCCAGAGGCAGGTAGGCGGTTTCGATCAGGTGAACGGTCTGGCCATCCTCGTCCAGACGGATCGTGCCCGTGGTCTCCAGCGTGTCCAGCATGGTGCGCGGATGCACGTCTTTGCGCACCATCAGGGCCAGCGCCTCGAACGAGGGCGCAGGGCCGGTGCGGGGCAGCGGCAATGGCGCGCCTGACCGGGCATACTCCGGCTCCGACTGCCACAGGGCCACAAGACGGCTGAGGTGATTGGGCTTGGCCGGTTTGGGCTGAAACTCGCGCAACCGGGCAATCTCGCGTCGTTGCAAGCCCGTCATCACCGACAGGCGGCTATCGGTGGTTTTGCCTTCGGCCAGGGCAAGCGCAGCCTGCACGTAATGCCCTTTCAGCCGCTCGGCGAATTCCGCAAACCCCACGCCCCGCGCCACCATCAGGCGGCACAGCGGTGAGAGGAGGTGATCAAGCATCGTCGGCATAATGTGCGAATTACACATTTATGTTGACAGGGGCAAGTGATTTCCAATAAATGTGCAAATTACACATTATTTGGAGATTCCCCATGACCCCGTTTTTTAGAGTCACGCGTCATATTCCCCTGCACAGCCGTCGGATCGTCCTTTTGGCTGCATTGATCAGCTTTGCGTTTGCGGCAGCGTGCAGCGATGGAAACATGGCTGGGTCGCCTGCCCCGGTCAGTGCCGACATGGGCGCAGCCCTTGAGGCCCCTGCCCCCGTGGAAGAGGCAATGATTGTCGCCGAACCGGCACCGGCCCCCTCGGGGCGATGGCAAAACCCACGGCGCGGCGTGGTGACAGCAGGTGATGTCGATGACGCACTCAATCTGGCGGCGTTCAAATCCTACCAAACCCGCGCAGCACGCGACCTGCGCCTGCCCCGGGTCAATCTGGGAGGGGCTGTGCGGGTGCAACTGATCGGGGCCGATGGCAGACCCGCCTCGGGTGTGCCCGTCACACTGCGCAAACCGGGGGCCGACGCGCCCTTTTATCAAGGGTATTCCGGTGTCGATGGTTGGGTAACTGCGTTTCCCGCCGCGCTTGGCGCAGGTGCCCCCAAACGCGTCCAGATGCGGGCCTTTGGTAAAGGGCAACAGATCCACGACCACAGTTTGCCAACCGGCACCCCGAACCGCAGCGGTTTACCATTCAACGGCACATGGCAACCCGATTTTCTGGACCTTGTCTTTGTCTTCGACACCACCGGCAGCATGGGCGATGAACTGTCCTGGCTAACCAAAGAGTTCGGCGGCATTGTACAGGCCGCGCGGCGATCTGCGCCGGGGGCCAATATCCGTTTTGGGCTGGTGGCCTATCGCGACAAGGGTGACGCCTATGTGGTGAAAAACTTTGGCTTCACCAACCGGCAAGGGCAGATGCAGGGCTGGTTGCGCAGTCTGGATGCCAATGGTGGGGGCGATTACCCCGAGGCCGCCGCGGCCGCTTTGCAATCGGCGGTTGGCCTGAACTGGCGGCGCGGCAAAGGCGAACGTATCCTGTTTCACATTGCCGATGCCCCACCGCATAAATCCGAGTCACGGGCCTATCAGGATGCCGCACGGGGTGCTGCAAAGAAGAACATCCAGATCTTTGGCCTTGGGGCCAGCGGCGTTGCCGAAGAGTCTGAGTTCGTGATGCGTCAGGCCGCTCTGATCACAGCCGGGCGCTATCTGTTCCTGACCGATGACAGTGGTGTCGGGCTGGCGCACGCTGAACCCAGCATCGCCTGCTATCGCGTGACCCGGCTGAAATCGCTATTGGTGCGGGTGCTGCAATCTGAACTGAGCGGTGTGCGCAAAGAAGCCAGCGGCGGTGAAGTGCTGCGCGAAGTGGGGACCTACCGCCGTGGCGTTTGCCTGCAATGAGTGTTGGCCGGGCGCCCATCGCCCGGCCCCTGCCGGACTCACGATTCGTTCCAGAATGTTGACAAGCGTGATTTGACAAAAGGGGCTGAATTGGCGACTTTTTGCCATGTCTTTCCAGCTAGGGTACCCCATGCACAGGCTGATCAGAGTACTTCTTGCCACAAGTTTGTTAGCCATGACCACGGGCGGCCATGCCATCGCCGCTGATGATGATGATCTGAAAGATGCGCGGATCATTGTTACCGCCAAGTCGAACACGATCAAAAAATGGCAGTATCCGCCCCGCTTCGTTGTCGTCCATGATCAGCCCGTTGACGTATCGGCCTTTCAAGAGGTGACAAATTTCATCGTCTCCACCACCGGTCTGGAGATCGAACCGCCAACTTTCGTCAACTTGGCAGACAACGCCTTCGACCCGCGCTTCTACTCGGCCTCGCGCTATGAACCCCGTCGGACATCGCCTGGGCAAATGACGTCGGACCTTCTGATCGCGCAGCGCGAAGACATCAATCTTTCAGCCAATATCTTTGTCTTCATGGTTTCGCCTAGTCTGGCCTCGCATTTTATCGCGCTGACGGCTTATGGGCGCACCTCAAGCAACCTGACCCGTAGCTATGTCCAGGGCAACGGGCCGTGTTATTTCCATGTGCTGTCCAATGACGAAAGCATCCATTTCGGCACAATCCTGATCGCACCCACGATCGACCCGGACATGCAGCGTGCCTGCATCTATGAAGAAATGGTGCAGGCAATGGGATTGATGAATGACGCGCAGGACTCACCCTATTTCACCTTCGATAACCTGCTCGAAGACAAGTCGCGCGACTATGACCGCCGTCTTCTGGCCGCGCTCTATGATGCTGAGGTGCAAAATGGCGACGCGGTCGAAAAGGTGTTGAATATCTACGCGAAGGGCAAATAGGCCCGTCCGCCGCGCAACAATCTTATCCAAAACTGCGATTTCGCCGCATTTAGGTACGTTTCGACGCTGTGTCGCAATTGACGATGCCGCATATGTGGCGCTAAGCAGCTTCGAGCTAGGTCTGCCTGAGGGCACAGTTTTAGGAGCGGCAAATGTCCGAGATCGAACGCGAAGCGATGGAATACGATGTGGTGATCGTGGGCGCGGGGCCCGCGGGGCTGTCGGCGGCGATCCGTCTGAAGCAGCTTGATCCGGATCGCGAGATCGTTGTGCTGGAAAAAGGCAGCGAAGTGGGCGCGCATATCCTGTCAGGGGCCGTGCTGGACCCGATGGGCCTGGACGCGCTGATCCCGGACTGGAAGGACAAGGGCGCGCCGATCACTGTGCCCGTCAAGGAAGACAATTTCTACATGCTGGGCGAGGCGGGCAAAATCCGCATTCCCAACTTTCCGATGCCCCCGCTGATGAACAACCACGGCAACTACATCGTCTCGATGGCCAATGTCTGCCGCTGGATGGCCGAACAGGCAGAAGAACTGGGGATCGAGATTTTCCCCGGCATGGCCTGTTCTGAAATCGTCTACAACGACGACGGCGGCGTCAAAGGCGTGGTTGCCGGAGAATTCGGCAAAGAGGCCGATGGTTCTCACGGCCCCAACTATGAACCAGGCATGGAATTGCATGGCAAATACGTTTTCCTCTCCGAAGGCGTGCGCGGCAGCCTGTCCAAAGAGGTGATCGCGAAATTCGACCTCTCCCAAGGCAAGCAGCCGCAGAAATTCGGCCTTGGCATGAAAGAAATCTGGGAGATCGATCCCGAAAAGCACAAAGAAGGCAGCGTGACCCACACGATGGGCTGGCCTTTGGGCAGCAATGCCGGGGGTGGCTCGTTTATCTATCACCTGGAAAACAATCAGGTCTACGTGGGTTTCGTGGTCCACCTGAACTACAAGAACCCGCACCTGTTCCCTTACATGGAATTCCAGCGCTTCAAGCATCACCCGATGATCGCCGACCTGCTGAAAGGCGGCAAACGCGTGGCTTATGGCGCGCGCGCGATCACCGAGGGCGGCTATCAGTCGATGCCCAAGATGGTCGCACCTGGTGTGGCGCTGTTGGGGTGTTCGGTGGGCATGGTCAACGTGCCGCGCATCAAGGGCAACCATAACGCAATGCTGTCCGGCATGGCAGCGGCCGAAGCGGCGCATAAAGCGATCGAAGCCGGACGGGCCGGTGACGAGCTGAACGATTACGAGACCGAAGTGCGCAATGGCGCGATTGGCAAAGACCTGAAGAAAGTCCGCAACGTCAAACCGATCTGGTCGAAATATGGTCTGTTGGCCTCGCTCGTCCTGGGCGGGTTCGACATGTGGAGCAACACGCTGGGCTTTTCTTTGTTCGGCACCGTTGGTCATTCCAAGAATGACGCGGACTCGACTGAAGAAGCAAGCAAGCACAAGCCCATCGACTATCCCAAGCCCGATGGCACGCTCAGCTTTGATCGGTTGACCAATGTCAGCTTCTCGATGACCAATCACGAGGAAAGCCAGCCTGCGCACCTTACCCTGAAGGATGCCAGCGTGCCGATCAACGTGAACCTGCCGAAATACGCCGAACCGGCACAACGCTATTGCCCGGCCGGGGTGTACGAGGTGGTGGAGGAAGAGGGCAAAGATCCGCGTTTTGTAATCAACTTCCAGAACTGCGTGCATTGCAAGACCTGCGATATCAAGGACCCCAGCCAGAACATCAACTGGGTCACCCCGCAGGGTGGCGACGGGCCGAACTATCCCAATATGTGACCTTGTCACCTTTTAGTGAGAACGGGGGCGGCGCTTCGCTTGCGCCGCCCCTTTGCATTGCCTCGGGCCCCCGTGCGTATTACCTTCCCCGGGTAGCAGGAAAAACAACGAGGCAGGTCGGCGTGAAAAGCAAAGCTTTATCCATCATTGCAGCAGCCGTTTTAATGGCGGATGCGGTGCCCCCGGTATTCGCCGATGATGGCGATGTTGGCGCGTATCTGGCCGCCCGTCAGGCCCGCTATGAGAATGATTTCGCCGCTGCGGCTCAGTATTACACCAAGGCGCTGACCCAGGACCCCTCGAACCCCGCCATTCTGGAAAGTGCCGTGGTGGCCCATCTGTCGCTGGGCGCATTGGACAAGGCCCTGCCCATCGCCCGCAAGATCGAGGCCGACGGGTTGATGAGTCAGGTGGCCAATATGGTGCTGATCGCGGACGAATCCGCGCGCGAGGCTTATGATGACGTGCTGGCCCGGGTTGCCGACGATCGCGGTGTTGGCGTTCTGGCCGACGGGTTGATCGCCGCCTGGGCCTACCGCGGGCAAGGAGATATGGCCGAGGCACTGAAGCGCTTTGACGAGGTCGCAAGCGAGCGCGGGCTGAAAAACTTTGCAATGTATCACAAGGCTTTGGCTCTGGCCTCGGTCGGGGATTACGAAGGCGCCGATCAGATTTTCTCGGGCGATGCCGACGGCCCCATCCAACAAACCCGGTTGGGCACGATTGCCTGGGTTGAAATCCTCAGCCAGCTTGAGCGCAATGACGAAGCCGTTGCCATCCTGGACGACACGTTCGGCACTGACCCTGACCCTGAAATCGCCGATCTGCGCGCCCGGTTGGCCGCCGGAGAATCCTTGTCCTTCACCCGTGTCAGAACCGCCACAGATGGGATCGCCGAGGTGTTTTTCACCATTGGTCAGGCGTTGATGGCCGACAGCCCCAACGATTACATCCTGCTATATTCACGCCTGACGGAATATCTCAAGCCCGACCATATCGACGCCATGCTGATGACCGCCGAATTGCTGGACGGGCTGGAACGGTTTGTCCTGGCCAACGACGCCTACAAACGTGTGCCGCGCGATCATCCCAACTTCCATATCGCCGAGTTGGGCCGCAGCGAATCCCTGCGCCAGGCAGGCAAGAATGACACCGCCATCGAAGTGCTGGAACAGCTGACTCAAAGCCACGGGAACCTGCCGATCGTGCATGTCTCAACAGGCGATATGTACCGGTTTGTCGACAGCTATGAGAAAGCTGCCGCCGCCTATGATCGGGCCATCGCGCTCTATTCCGAGAGCGACAATTCACAATGGTTCGCCTATTACGCCCGCGG
>Ga0316205_10001607_pt1 | contig 27311 bp, 24 predicted proteins | sample 3monthpyrite_MG_FD_204941 | JGI IMG/M metagenome (GOLD analysis project Ga0316205, IMG submission 204941) | Microbial mat bacterial communities from mineral coupon in-situ incubated in ocean water Damariscotta River, Maine, United States -... | ecosystem: Environmental > Aquatic > Marine >... | reverse complement strand
TTATCTAGGCCGACGTATTCTGCTGGAGAACCTCTCCAGTTATGTAACCTATAAAGATTCTGAGATGTCGGAATGGGAATTTTTTAATGAAATAGCACGCCGTGCTGACTGTCATATTTTACTCGATATCAATAATATTTTTGTCAGTGCGCATAATCATCAATTCAACCCTGTTGATTACATCAACGGCATTGATGTAGATAGAGTGATGCAATTTCACCTGGCGGGTCATAGCTACAATGGTGAAATGATAATTGATACCCATGATCACGCAGTCTGCGACCCTGTTTGGGCACTCTATGAAAACGCGTTAAAACGATTTGGTGCCGTCAGTACAATGATAGAACGCGACGATAATATTCCGCCGTTCGCACAACTACGCAAAGAGCTGGCGATAGCTGAAAACATTGCATCAAGAACACTATCAGCAGAGGCGTTACACATAAGCACAACATCAAACAACAATACTGAATTAAGCTATGAACAAACTGCGTAAACTACAACACGAATTTCAAAATTACCTGCTAGGTGATGATAGCGAACAGCTTATTATCAAACGCGTAAAATCCACGCCACAACGCACGGCTGAACAGCGTATGTTATTTTATAGCAACGCTTATATACTGCGTTTAAAAGAAGCACTGAGCAGTGATTATGAACGCCTGCATAGTTATCTGGGAGATGAACTCTTCGATACCTTGATGCTGCAATACATAAAACACTACCCATCACAGCACCCTAGCCTGCGCTATTTCGGTCAATATATGGTGCAACTGGTAAAACAGCTGGAACCCTTTAAATCATTAGTCGAAGTCGCTGAAATTGCATCCATAGAACAGGCTTTTGCAAATAGTTTTGATGCCGCCGACTGCCGCTGCGTCACTCAGCAACAACTCGCACAGCTAGCCCCTGAAGCATGGGCAACATTATCACTAAAATTTCATGATTCGGTTCAGTTACTACCACAACGCTATAACAGCTTTCAGATATGGCAAGCACTCGATAAAGCACAAGCCCCTCCACAAAAAATGCCCGATAAGTGTACCTGGTTAATATGGCGACACAATCTAGTTAGTCATTATCGCGCACTGGAAAATGCAGAACTTAGCGCATTAATAACCGCCAAAACAACCGGCAGCTTTGCCAGTGCATGTGAAGCATTACTCGAGCATTTTAGCGAAGAAGAAACACCCATGAGAGCTGTGGGTTATTTACAACAATGGGTAAATGAACAGATGGTGTGTGAAATAAACTAATTTATTACGCAGATAGATCACCGACCCCATTTATTGCCCCATTTATTGTTAGCCTGGTTAATTGGTGCGGGTTAATTGGCACCTATTTTTTTAACGTCTCAAAATTGCAACCCATCGGTAAAAATTAAGCAAGCTTGCTAAAGAACCTGCCACATATGTTAAAGCCGCTGCTTTTAATATTTTATGTGCATGCTTTGACTGCATATCATTAATGTATTCACCCTTAATTAAAACAGGCATAGCGCGTTTAAAACTTGCATCCCACTCAACGGGCAGTGTGATTAAATGCACGAGTGTGCCAAATGCAATGCCCAAAATACCCAATAAAAAAAGAGAACCACCAACAACAGGAGAACGGGTTACTAATGCAAATACTGGCATAGCAAGAATAGCCATACTACCTAATTTCTCAAAGTAGACAGCAAAATGTACAAGTTTATGGCGTAATTTAAATAATGGAAAACCAGATGCATGCTGCATGGCATGCCCAACTTCATGTGCTGCTACTGTAATTGCTGTGAGAGATTTTCGGTTGAAATTATCTGGTGATAAACGCACTACTTTTGCTACAGGGTCATAATGATCTTGCCCTGGCTCCGTTTCTTCAACAGAAACGTCGTCTATATTCAACTTATCAAGTAAATGTACGGCGAGCTCCCCACCTGTACCAGGAAATAAATCATTAGGCTCTTGATATTTTGTTAACACCTTTTTGACCCAATAACTTGGCCAAAAAACTAAGGCTAAAACAAGAACAACAATAATGATTATAAATATATGCATAAGTTAAACATGAGTAAGTTATATAAATTTAGTATCAGGGGGGGGCAAACCACGTTTAATGGGATAATTTAAAATATAACGTGGTCTGTCTCCTATTATTCCCCTGAGGTGTTGGAAGATTATAGGTTTTAGGTTCTTATTTGGTAATTTTGATTGAAGGGCTCAGTGAAAAACTGATAATACTAATGATACTCAATTGTCACCGACCCCTTAAATTTCTAGAAATTTCTAGTGAGTCTCAGCTGTCACCGACCCCTTTAATTATTTAATATAAATAAACTGCGCCTGAGCCCAACAAACTGTTATTCGATTGAACACCCCCCACGTCTTTAGCAACACTATCTTCACCGGTTGCTGACACCGCAAGTGTTCCACCATCAGCGCTAAGGTGAACCTCTACTCCAAATCTATCACCTGAACCCGCATTGGGTGCCTTGACATACGACTTTGATGACCACAGGTTAGCATTGCGGGTGAATGTATATACTGCACCTCTATCAGATGTAGGGAAAAAATTAGTGGTGTCACTACCATCTACGCCAATTGATAAACTATCCTCTCCAGGCGCACCGACTGCCAGTATATTTCCATCGCTACTTATTGTAACTGAAACTCCAAATCCGTCATTTTGATCAGGATTCATTGCCTTTATAAATGCTTGCTTTTCCCACACATTAACATTTAACTCATAAATATACGCGGCACCCGAATTGGAAAGAGAATCGTTAGTTTCATCTCCGTTGATGCCGCTTGAAGCACTTGATTCGCCAGTGGCTCCAATCGCAATAGTTGAGCCATTCGCGCTGACAGAAGTCGATGCACCGAAGCGCTCCAGCGATGATGGAAATGGAGCGGTAATATTATCTTGTTGCAGCCAGGTTGTTCCTGACCGTGCAAAAACATAAACGTCTCCAGTATTATAAGTGCTCGCCAGCAGTGTATCGCCCGTGCTGCTTAAAGTGACAACATATCCTAGAAAATCACCGGCACTCGTATTGCTGGATTTTATATAGGCTTGATGGCTCCATGTTACTCCGCTGCGTGTATAGACATATACGCTACCGGAATCTTCTGCCATATTATCGGTTTCATCACCATCAATTATTATTGCCGCACTGTCTTCACGATGAGCGCCTATCGCGAGTGTGCTTCCATCCCCATTTAGTGCAATAGATAAACCAAACTCATCACTTGCTTCAGCATTAAATGCTTTGATGTAAGCCTGTTGCGTCCAGATTGAACCCGTTCTTATATACACATAAACTGCACCTGACTTAAGTGCCAAATCGTTAGTTTCATCTCCATTTATAACTGTAGTATTGCTGCCCTCCCATATAGCCGCCACCGCTAATGTATTGCCATCGTTACTGATGGCGACCGAATAACCAAAGCGGTCTTCGGCTTGAGTATTTGATGCTTTTATATAAGCCTGTGGTTCCCAGTTATTACCGTTACGAATATACACGTAGGCAGCACCGGCTCTACTGGCAGAAACATCAGTATCGTCTCCATTAATACCAACGGCATTACTTGCTTCATCAAAGGTACCAACCACTAAGGTATTTCCATCACCACTCAGTGCCTGTGTATTTCCAAATCCTTTAACTATGTTTGATGCCTTAAAGTAGCCGATGTTGTCTAGCATAAAAGAAGCTATACCTACGGCTTCAGAGGTAGCCAACAAGCCACTGCCATCATGCACTTCTAATATATAACTCACATTACCCCAATCGGTTAAATGCACAGGGATATCGATAGTCGTGGTGTTTACTGTGATATTGTCCTGTAAAAGTGTATAACCAGATGCAGCATCAGGATTAACGAATAGCTTGTAAAAAGTTGCGCCTGTATATACCGACCAGTTGAATTGAACCGTTTTTATACCTCCAGTCTGTGTTGCAAAAAAATCAAAACCCGCAAGATTGGTTACCGTTACAGTTAGAGTCAGTGGTACGGTATGGGTGCCATCATCAGCGGTAATTTCAACGATATAGGTGTTGTTCCCGTCGCTGTCAGTGGGTAGCTCAAAATTAGGGGCCGTTACAAAAGAAAGTAGGCCCGAAACACTATCCAATGTAAATGCAGCTACATCCACACCCCCTGACAAACTAAACGTACTACTCCCTCCATCCGAATCGAATACCTGGGCCTGATAACCAGTGACGACTGAATTTTCCGGGGCATTGTGTGTGGCTAAACTGGTAAATACAGGGGCAGTGATCTCTGCAATATTATTACGCACGATAAACGTAACACTCATAACATCAGTAAGGCTGCCGTCACTTACAGTAACCTCAACGATATAACTGTTGTCTGCATTTGCATCTGTGGGAGCCTCAAAATCAGGAGCAACTAGAAAACTGATAGCGCCATTGTTAGATGCAATTGTAAATGTACTCTGATCTTCTCCACCGCTAATGCTGTACGTTAGCGCATCCCCATCAGGGTCATTAGCAGTTGCAAGATAGCCTGTAAAAGTTATATTTTCACTCGCATCATGTACTGTCGCAGCTGTAAAAGATGGAGGGCTGTTACCTGTTGAACTACCACCGCCGCCACAACCGAATATCATTAATGTTAATATGTAAGGACTTAGTCTCTTACCACTCAAAAACAAACCGTGTAATCTAGCTGAAATATTCATCCTTAAAATAAAACCCTTAATTAATATGTTGGTAGTTTACGAAATATTTAGTACTTAATCAAAAAAAAATAAAATTCAATGAAATATTATTTTTAGTAAAATTAGAATTATTTTTTTAAAATAAGCATTAGTAGATGGTACCCTACTAATATTTGACTAGTCGTATTTGTATTCCAGGAACAAAGCGGCGGCTTCCCTTTTGCTCCAGTTTCCTCAGTGGGAGAAGGTTTGCTCTTGATTGACAAGTAAAACACCCTACACAAATTTGACAAAATAACAGGGACAGTCATCTTAAATTTACAATTTCAATGCTACGGTTACGATGCCAATACTCGGTTATCTTGGCGAGAAAAAAATCAGTGATGGTTTTAAGTATCTTTAGCATAGAATTAACCAGGACATCCATGTCATTAAACTTATAGAAAACGGTTAATCCTTTATTTTTATTAATCTCTTTTGATAGGTGTCTTGATAAATTGGCGAATTAATACGACTCCTTTAGTTTTACTAATGAGCCAGGTACCAGAAATTCTTTTCGTCTGAACCCGTGTCTCGACAATAAACACCTCCCTCTAGTGTTTTACTCGTTATCTCCAGTCCTGATTTTTTAATAAGAACACCCTGAGCCAACTCTCCACAAAACATATCACTATCAATATTCCATTTCTTACGCTTATCCTGTGAAATAGGAGAACCGATAACAATAAGTGCATTCAACACCTGGACATCTGCATAAGTCACAGACTGCGGCACCTCACTACCTCGGCGTAAAAAATAACAAGGCGCTTTTGGAAGCAATGGATATGTATGCTTTTTAATCTTATGTTCAACGTGTAACTGACAACTATTGTTCGAATCTACAAGCATAAGCTTGTGTCCACTGATGACTGTTTTATCAGTGATATCATTATCTACATTACAGGATAAAGAAATGATTGTAGCAACAACTGATAGTATCAATAATTTATTTAAAAACATCAAATTTGTTTATTCCAGATACTCACCAGCATCAACAGCAACCCATAAATGATCATTATTCTTTTTATTTAAAACAAGCAAATTACTTGAGTAATATGAACTGGATTTCGCCTTATCGATAAACAGGACCAATAATTGCTCACTCCCATCCGCATTATAATCGCCCCTACCCAATAGTATAAATTCATAATCCCAGTTTGATCGTTTGACAGTGACTTTTCTATCAACATAATCGAACTCATACCCTAAAGATTTAAACGTATTATTACTAGCATCTAGCTTTCGCCTCAATGACGACCTGAACGTTGTCAGATCTAACTCATTAATTATGGTATCACTCATATCACCTTTAAAAAAACTAATTTCAGAACTATTAGCCTTTTTGTTCAACACTGCTGATACGCAGGGTAAATAGTAATACAACATATGCATATTTTCATCAGTTTCAACAACATTATAAGCTGATATATTAGAGAGATAATCAGAGCATGAATTTACAGTTAAAGCACCCTTTTCACTTTCCATTTTCAACGCACCTGGAAAAGCGTTTTCTTTAATATTAGCGTTTTTGTAAAATTCATTCAAATAGGATATTTTTTCATATGGTCTTTTTTGATTACTGCCTTGATTACTGTCTTGATTACATGCAGACAGGAAAACGACGATAATAATAAAAAATAATTTAGTTAAATTATTCATTTTAAAGGACTCAAAATTTTATATAAGTGGAAGCATTAATTATAAAAAAGATTATGGCGCGATTTTTTTAAGTAAAGCGGCTTCTTTTTTTTCTTCTGGTTGGATATCTATCCTGAAAATTATTTAGTAATGCAACAGCTGCTTTCCAGTCCTGAGCTGTAACCTCAGCCCAGAATTTAGGCGTTTCAGACGCTAAATTGCCATATTGATAAAATACCGATGCTATGACTGTTTGCGCTTCGGGCGCTATGAACTCAAATTTCTTCAAGCCAGCGGCAACAGACAAATCATATTTTTGAATTAACTGCTTAGTAATAGAACTTTTAGCTGCTTTATCAATACTATCAGCTTCTATTTTTGTTATTTTTAAAGGAGAAGCTTTAACAAGCTTATCTGCGGCTGTAGATTTAACACCCAAATACGGCTTTAATTTCTTTATAAGAAGAGGTGAAAGCCCAAGCCTGAGCAGATCAGCTTCATTTCTTGCACCTAAACCAAAACCAGTTGCTACGGTAACGCCACTTTTACTCTTAGTTGCAGCAGGCACATAACGTCAAGCTTCTGTCCACCTTCTAATTGAGCGATGAAAGAAAAATCAATTTTGTTTGGCATATAATCGTCCCTTTATAAATAATAATTAATATCACAAAATATGCGTTAGTCTAGCACATGACCATCAACATTTAAGTGACTAAATCTTTAACATGAGGCCTATATTAAAGAAAACTTAGGGTCAGGTTGAACCTCCCCCAGTACAACGGACACTCTTAATCAGAGACTAAAGTCTCTCAGAAGAGCGTCCCAATGAACAATAAACCTAAGCCCTATAATACGTATACAAAAGAGTTGAAGAGAGAAGAAGCAACCAGGGTCAGCCATTAGCAGATCCCAGTCAATAGGCAACAGTTATTTTTTACGTGTTATTTTCACATAAAAAATATATCTGACGTTTAAGTCCAGTAAAATAATATGCACATCTAAAATTTAAAGCAAAGTGACATAATAAATATGCACCAGTCAGCCATCGGGTTCTAGACAAGCGCTGGCTTGTCCCAGGCAATATTCATTGCCCCATAAAATCTTTAGTTCCCAACGCATATCCAGACATGTAGCGCCCATGTACTTATAACCGTTGGCACTTAACAGGATTGTGTCTACTGATCGCTCAGTTCCAGACCCCAATTGGCTTAGCGTTGAGGCACACTTACTTTTTCTGCTTACAACATCAGTTGTTTAAAAAGGTCAAATGAGTCACTAATCAAGTCTGATGGTTATTAGCCAACCCCATTTCTGGTTTTCTCATTCAACCTGATACCTTGATCAGGAAAATGCTTTATTTACATCGAATGCTACCTGATCTTTAAGTATGTGGTAACTGGCCCGTGCCAGTTTGTTGGCCACTGCCTTAATCGCAATAATGCCATTGGTTTTAGCTTTCTTTTTTTGATAAAACGCTTTTATTTTATCATTATAACGAACAGCAAAATTTGCGGCTTCTATAAATGCCCAGGCTAAATACTTATTACCATTTTTACGATTCCCTTCGCCTTTTTTCTTACCGTTGCTAAAGCGTTCGCTTTTTACACAACGACAATAGGATGAAAAATTACCTACTTTTTCAAATCGATTCATATCTCCACTTTCCAGCATAATAGTGAGCCCTAATATTTCTCCAATGCCCGATACCGTGAGTAATTTTTTAAACTCTTTACGAATACGGGTTTGCTTTAAAACGGCTGTTTCTATATCAATAATCGTGCTTTGTAGGCACCTGATTATATTTAGATTGCTTTTTAATGATAATGAGATGTTTGGGTCTTTAATTAATTCATCAGCCTGCTCATCATCCAGTTTCTTGATTTTATAACTGGATAGCGATTGTGCTGTATTTCGTGCCAGGATATTTTGCAGGCTCAAAATATTAGTTGTACTTTGGCGAACGAGTTGACTGCGTTTTCTAAGAAGATCGCGAACAGCACGTTCTTCTTTAGGGTAAATAAATCCCGTTGGTAATATCTTCAGCCGCATTAAATGCGCTAACCATCGAGCATCATCTTTATCATCTGTGTGTTTTAATCCGCTGTAGGTTTGAACCGCCGATGTATTAACCAGTTTTACTTGATAACCGGCTTCAATTAATCCATCAACTAGCCAATACCAGTTGAATGTTGACTCAATGGCAATAGCGGTAATTTTATTTTTATAATCAGCAAGCTGTTTGAGAATTAAGGCCAAATCATTATCCAGCTTTTTCGGATAAATGATTTTATCCGTTTCATCCAGTATAACAACGACACTGTTATTTGAATGTAAATCAATTCCGCAATATAATTTCATTCTGAGTTCCTCTTTTAGGTTCGTTCTGTTTCGAACCTTAACGATATAACCTATTGGAGGAACTCGCTAGATGATTATCAAGTCTTGAACCTGTCACTCCTCTGTCACTCCTGTCATTAATTACCATATGAAAAACCCACACATGATCACCTCCAGTTGACATACCGATGCCGAATTGAATTTTTTTAAGAATATAATAATCCACAATATGTATACTGTCCCCGGAATTTGTTGTTTATAATAATTACACTCAAGGAGACAATATGAAAACCATCATTCAACTATTGTATTTGCTTGCATTGTTTACATTAACCAACCACGCAACGTCATCCGAAGTCATTAAAAGCGAACAAGAAAGCTTTCTACTGGAACAGGTTATCGATGGGCTGGGTATTCCCTGGGGGCTGGTGTTTATTTCTGGCAACGAATTACTTATCAACAGCCGCGAAGGTGACATCGCACTGCTTAACACGCAAAGCAAAAAACTCACACGCATAGAAGGTGCGCCTTTTGTTATGGCACTGGGCCAGGGTGGTCTACTGGACGTTGCCGTGCCACCAGATTTCAAACCCGGTGACTGGATTTATTTTACCTTTGTGCGTGACAAAGACGGCGACGGCGTCACCGTGCTGGCGCGTGCTAAATTAACCCCGATAAAAAATAAACTAGAGCAATGGCAGGACCTGCTCGAAACAGAATCCGCGACCAGCACCGGTCGACACTTTGGTAGTCGTATTGTGTTTGATGAACAAGGCTATGTTTATTTTGGCGTGGGTGATCGCGGCGAACGTCCCAATTCACAGGATCTGAGTAACCATGCGGGCACGGTGATGCGCCTGCACCGAGATGGTCGCGTGCCTGAAGACAATCCCTTTACAAAACGCTCCGACGTACAGGCTGAAATATGGAGTTACGGTCATCGAAACCCACAGGGGATGGCCTACGATTTTAATAACCGGCGGCTATGGTTGATCGAGCACGGCCCACGTGGGGGTGACGAAATCAACCGGGTCCAGCCCGGGCGCAATTATGGCTGGCCCGTCATTTCTTATGGCAAAGAATACTGGGGGCCTTTATCCGTGGGCGAAGGCACACACCGCAAAGGCATGGAACAACCCATCAAACAATACACGCCCTCCATTGCGCCGGGGAGTTTGTTGCTCTACTCTGGCGACAGCTTTCCGGCCTGGCGAGGTAATCTGTTTTCCGGTGCACTCAAATTAACCCACCTCAACCGTGTCACCTTAAGTCAGGATGGCAAAGCCACTGGAGAAGAGCGTTTACTGGAAGCACTCGGTGAGCGTATCCGAGCCTTAACCCAAAGCCCGCAAGGCTGGCTGTATTTTTCAACCGACAGTGGCAAAATTTACGTGATGAAACCTGCCGGAAAACCATAATGGATATTTCCCATAATGGATATTTTAGAGGCAGGCAATAGTTGGCAACTAACCCCTGGCTTTTGCCAGTCAAATCATTCGTGTTCACTTTGCTGAGCTTCGCATTGAGCACAAGCGGTGCTGCTGAAGATTCAAGACCGTTACCCATCACCATTACGGCACCGTTAATTGAAACCCATTGGCAAAATGCACCCAGTGGTGTCACCTTAATTAATAACAAAGATATCGGTGGCGGACGCGCGCCACTACAACCCACCGATGCGCTGCACCTGGCCCCGGGTGTGCTCGTGCAAAATCGTGATAACTTTGCACAAAACCCACGTGTGTCCATTCGGGGTTTCGGTGCCCGTGCACCCTTTGGCATACGGGGTGTGCGCGTACGCCTGGATGGTATTCCCCTCACAACCGTCGATGGCCAGGCACAGATTGACGCCATCGACCCCAGCGCTATCCAGACCATCGAAGTGCTGCGGGGTGCCAACGCCGTATTACAGGGCAATGGCAGCGGCGGCCTGCTCGACTATCAAAGTTATCCATCACACCATAGCCCATTTGCCAGACTTGAATCACAACTGGGTGGCTTTGGCCTACGCCGAGTGCATGGCGCATTTAGCCAACAAAGTGTTGATGCTCAACCTACCGTCTCCGTACCGGCTGATAAGCAAAAATCTAATTTTGGGCATGATCGTTCATGGGCATACCGGGGGACTTTCACTCAGCTGGAACAGGATGGCTACCGTGAACAAAGTGCGGTTGAACGCCGCAATGCGGGGTTGCGATACGATTATCAACGGGACAATCAACAATGGTTTGCCATGCTCAACCATCTCGATAACCCGTTGGCCGAAGACCCCGGCGGCCTGACCTACGCACAATGGCAAAACGATCCATCGCAGGCCGCCGCACTTTCAAAAGCGATGAAGGCCGGTCAACAGGTCACCCAGAACATCGCATCATTGGGCCTGGTGCAACACTTCAATGAAACCCGTCACCAGCTACGTGCACAAACCTGGCTCACCCAACGAGATTTTCAACAACAACTCCCCTTTCCCGGCGACAGCCTGATTCAATACGATCGACAAATCATCGGTGGCTCGCTTAATTATCAGCGGCCAATTCAGCAACTCACCCTGCACACCCAGTTAAGTCTGGAACGCCAGCGCGATGACCGGCAACGTTTTTGCCGTGATACCAGCTTGCAGCCGTTTATTTGTCTCACAGGCATTAGTGATGACCTGGCGCTCGATCAATTAGAAACAGCGCATAATGTCGGTCTGGGTTTTCAGTTAGCCGGCGCATTTGGCCCGCAAACCACACCGCAAAAGGGTCGCTGGGTGATTGGTTTACGCCATGATCGTTTGCGCCTGGCCATTGACGATGAGCTGCAAGCCGGTGGCATCGATAACTCCGGTGAGCGGGTGTACAATGAAACACACGTCAGCCTGGCCTATAGCCACCGGCTGGATAACCACTGGAACCTGTTCAGTCAATTCGCCACCAGCTTCGAAGCACCCACCTTCACTGAATTTGCGAATCCTGCGGGAAGCGGGTTTCGCCCCGGTCTTGAGCCACAATACAGTCGCAGTTTGGAATTTGGCCTGCGCACGCAACGTAACCATTATCAGCTCGAAAGCAGCCTGTTTATGGTGCGCGTAAAAGACGAAATCATTGTCGACGATAACCCCGGTGCTGCACCCGGTGATGAACGCACATTTTACCGTAATGCCGATCGCACGCAACGAAACGGCATCGAACTCGGTGGACGCTGGTGGCCCAAAGCACTGCCACCCTTAACACTCGCCGGCGCACTCACTTATATGAACGCTCGCTTTGATGACACCAACAACAACCACTTACCCGGCCTGCCCGACTGGACTGCTTTTATCGATGCCGAATACAAATTCCAGCAAGGTTATTTTGCAGCTGCCGCCCTACAACACATCGGTAATCGATATGCTGATGACGCCAATACCGTAAACGTGGCTTCACAAACCGTCACCAACCTGCGCCTCGGGCGTAAATTATCAAACCCGCAATATGATATGCAGCTGGTTATTGGCATTGAAAACCTGTTCGATAGTGAACACCTTAGCAACCTGCGCATCAATGCCAGAAATGCTCGCTACTATGAGCCGGGTGCAGAGCGACGGCTTTATGTCAGTCTTGAGTTTGAATGGTTTTAGGTGATGGTGGGTATATGGGGTCAGTATCAATGCCAGTAAGTTAAGTTGTAACCTGTAGAAAACATATAATATTCGACAGTGCTAGCTCCCCTCTTTAGCAAAGAGGGGTTGGGGGAGATTTAAAAACACTCAAGTTAAAACACAATATTTATAGTGCATTCAAACCTGAACGTTATTAAATCCCCCTCAGTAGCATAATTTATTAATATAGTGATCTTGAACTTTCACTACATTATAGGTACTCCCGTTTTACTAAGGGGGAGGCCCATCTGAAATAACCGAAAATATTTATAATATTATAAGGGTACAACTTAACTTACTGGCATTGAGGTCAGCATGGAATTCCTGTCGCCTTTTTACACTCAATCCAATAGAGTTTTTACGCTGACTCCAAATTTTAACCTTGTTTACTATTTCTGATGCGCTCATTTAATTTCCGCTATATTTTTAATCGTATTAAATATGTTTTCTACTCTTGCCTGACTTGTTTCATCCGCTGGCATATGCCCTGATACGGCTTCAATAAAACGATCTTCTTTCATTAAAGCATGAAATCGATCTGACAATGCTTTTACAAGTTCAGGTTTTGACTGGATTACATCGTTTATTATTTCTGCTCTGCCATCCATTACAGCGATCATATCTTCAATGTCATGACTCATCATGTAGTCACCGTTGCCTCGACCATCAAATGCTTCAATTTTTGTTATTAAGAAATAAGGCGCAGATACCATATGAATATTTTTTCCTGAAGGTAACTTTATCACTTCTGCACGTATTGCTGCTTCCTTATACCACTGGTTACCAAAGCCCAAAATTTTCTTTTCAGTTGGCATAACATCAAGGATGACGTTCTTTGCAACCCAACGACATATAGGTGCATCATCACTTGTGTCTTCTGAAAAACCTTTAGCACGCAATTTATCACTAAGCTGATAGTACTCAGCTCTCGATAACACCTGCACAATCGCATCGACATCTTTTGTAACTCTAATCGGTGGAGCTGCAGGATCTGTGATTAACAAACCGGTTGCGCAACCACCGAGAAACACCATTTCATCTGCCAGTTCGCCTAACTGTGCAATTGCGAATTCAAGTATCTCGAGATTAGGATTTTCTTGCTTATCCATATTGTTCTAACACCTTCCGTAGTTCCTTTTTAGCAATTTCCCTTTCCCTGGCTCGACCACCTCTTATCGCATCAACCACCGCTAACAACATATAAAGTGCCTGATCATTCTTAGCAGCCTTCGGTGCTGACTTATACAAAGGCGAAAAAGATTCACCACGTACCTCACCTTCCGGATCAGGCCAAATCGGAGGAAATTCATACGAACCAAAAATATTGTCTAGAGGCGCAGCTGCGTAAGCAGTGGGCATACCTCTATTCAATTCACCTCGTTCGGGAACAAAGCTATACTGAATACCATGTTCAAGAAATTCACCAAGATTCCTAATATTTGGCCATATGGAATCACCCTCCTTCACGGCCAATCTTGCTGCCAAAGCACGTTTTGAAGCAGCATGTACTTCTGAAGGGCTCATCCCTAGTTCTAACGCTAACTTATTGAAAGACCAACGTTTTTTACCCAGAGCCACCAATTTGAGTAAAAATAAAATATCTTGTGGTTTTAAATTCATTCCACCATTCTCTATTTGCAATTCGCGAATAAAGAATAGCATACAGTATATTTAAATCAAGCAGCCAATTTACCTTTGTAGATTTCACCCTTCACTTATAAGCGAATTCTTCAAATAGGTATACCGTCCCCGGAATTCCCTGCTCTATTAAGGGACCGGTATTTAAACACCAATAAGGTATCCTGGGGTTTTAGCTCGAAACTATTTCCTGTTTCGAAACAGGAAACGCTTTAGATCATCGCAATCACCTGAGTCAAGTAGAATTTATATCAGCAGTATTAAATCATTACATGAGTAAAGATAAATAAAAGGAGCACAGAGTCAGGGCTTGCGTTTTGACTATATCAATTGTACATATGGAAAAAAACAAGTCTTGCCCCTCACCACTCATTTGAATAACCTGTTAAATACAAAACTACTTTGTAACGAATTGTTTAATACATTGTCAATATTAAATCTTTTAATATTTCATATACGTAAACTGTCCCCAGAATTGCGAGCATTGTTATTCGCACCACCCCAACCGTCCCCCTCCATCATAAGGCCGTGCAAGCTCTGCCTTAACCAACGCATCCGCCAGGTTAATACCGTCCACATACACCGCTGCCAAAAGCCGAAAGTATTTACCCCGCTTAATCTTTCTCAATTCAACCACCTGACCAGCACGTATAAATTGCACGGTAAACTGTTTGGCCTTACGGGCAGCGGCTTTCTCTGCCGCACACTTGCCCCGTATCTCCGGCGCATCGACACCCAGCACCCGAATGGAAACCTGTTTGCCAATCACATCCGGCCAGTGTTTTATATTTACTTTAAACGTATCCGCATCGTAGATGCTGGTAACGTCTGAAACAACCACATCACCGTAAAACTGGTTAGCCGCAGCAGCCGATAAAGACACGGCAGATGAAACCAGAACCAATAAAACCGTAAATATAAAAACCGGCGAGATTATGTACGAGTTGTTTATGTAAATGCTCCACCAGATAAATGAATCAAAACTAATTTACAAAATGCATGACTAAAGCAACGAAGTCTTCGTCATCCCCGAACGCTTGTATCGGGGATCCAGCGTCCCTGAACTAATACACCTGGATACTGTAAAGACACTGGATTCCCGGCACAAGCATTCGGGAATGACTTTAAATTATTATCCTTTACAATTTTTATTACATTAAATTTCATGTCATTTAAAAATAAAAACCAAAAGCAAAACGATACAAAATGTTATTAAGTGTATTAGCTCAAATGTAATATTACATTTTTCAAAAGAGCGGACGCCAAGCCTCCCCCTTAGTAAAACGGGAGTTCATATAATGTAGTGATAGTTCAAAATTACTATATTAATAAATCATGCTACTGAGGGGGATTTAAAAACATGAAGTTGCATTACTCTGATGTAAGAAAAGTGCAATCTGAATCTTCAAACCCTATACAAAACCCCAGAGCCTTTATTACCTGATTTATTCTCGCCCGTTTTTTTATTATTAGATTCATTCTCACCCCCCTCCTCAACCCCACCCGCTTCATCCCCAATATCATCATGCAGCATCTGCTGCTCAATAGTTTCATCAATCGCATCAGGATGCACAATATAAACGCCGCTCGCGATGCGCAACAAAAACCGTGTTTTTGTCATCTCAACCCGCCCGGGCTCAATGGTAGACGCCGGTAAAAACGAATTTATATAATCGGTCTTAACATCAGAAAAATATTTCTTAAACTCTTTTAAAGTAACCACCATGCCCCTGTCTTCTATGCTACCCAAATCACCCTTAACCACCGCTTCTAAAAACCGCTGTTTTAATTTCATTATCAAGTCCTTATTAAATTTAATTACCCAGTTTAATTACCCAGCAAGATTACCAAGTATGATTACCGAGTATAATTACTAAAGGCATTCCCACCGTTAATGGAAACACGACCGATAGCTCATTTTTACAAAACCATTACCCCACACAACAAACATCACATAGAATTCGCTTTAGAATTTTCATTGGAATCGGGTTTACAATTTTCTTTACAATCAGGTTTACGATTATCTTTAGAATCGGGTTTACTCTCATGTTGCATTTCATAAATGCTATTAATAATTTCACCCACCACCCATAAATAGTTATCGAGTTTTTCATAATCAAATTCATCACCACAATCCGGTTTTAAAACCGGCGGATTATCCAGCAGGTGTTTAAGGTGTTTCGTATAATTCATTAAACGCAGCTGATACAGATTAATATTAAAAACCGGCGACAACGCCGACGTATCGCCCACAGAAAAAGAATTAAAATGCAACGGTGTTTTAAGCACCCCACAAGCACCGCTTAATGATTGTTTAGAACATTTCTCAGATTGATCACTACTCATATAAAAATTCCTTATAAAAATTAAATTTATGTAGGTGCGAATTCATTCGCACATCCGGCCACGCCGACCATTGTTCGAATAAATTCGAACCTACAACAAACAAAGGAAACCAGAGCCCCAAAAAGAGACCCTGATACATTTACCACCCGACAAAAACACATGCCCCCCCCTGGTAAACCAGTACCCCCCACCCACAGCAAAACCTCAACAAGCACAATTCCTCGCGATTGAAATAAAAGGGCCTGATCAAAAAACGAACAAAATCGCCCGTGGTTTCCAGAAAACCGAACAGATAACGTGAAGTCAAAGAATGAAAACGCCCGATAACGCCATAAAAAACAGACGATAACGCGGATGTAGAGGGTAAATAACAGAATGCCGAAAAAAAACTATCGACAATAGGGGATCCTAGCTTAAAATGTGTCTCAGCCATATTCAACTCTTGGTTAGTTGGTTGTGGTCAGCAGGCTTGAGGTGTGTCAGCACTTTGGGCCTGTGCTTTTTTAATTTTTCATGTTTGTGTTAGCCGATAGTTTTCTCCTGTTTTTTATTGTGGTCACTCAAACCACTTGTGTTAAAAATATAATGTTGCGCACGTTGTTAACGCTCGCCAGTGAAGTGTAAGCAAGTTGAAAGATAGTTGTCAAATTTATAAATTGTAAAACTAAATAATCTTTAATATTGTAAACAATTACGCACTCCTCCCGTTATTTAACAGAATACGCCCAATTATACTTAGAAAAAAATCAAACGAGTTCTCTAAGTATTTTGTTAAACAACACTCATAAACCTGAACCACAGCCGTTTTTAAACCCATTAATTTGACTGTGTCGCTTAATGTTTATAATATTGAGTACAAATTCCACATATAGGACATAAGCATGACGGATAGAAACAAGGGAAATCCAAACCAGAGAACTTCTGACCGAGAAGAGTCAAGAACCGGCAGAGAACGTACACCAGAGAATATTCCTAAACAGGCAAGTAAAACCAGATTTCGAGAACAGGCCTCCAATGTCACAAGCTACGTTCAATCTGCCACCTACACAAAAGGCGTTGCCAAAAGGCCATCATCGATCAAACATGATAATGGTTTTTTAACATTAGGTAAAAGCGCCCCAACCTCAGAAGACTATTTAAAGTTAGCGAAATGGAAGGCGATGCTGGAGGGTGCTGAAGCCATACGACCCGACTTAACTGATGCATTAGCCGCTTATAGACATTTCCTTGAAGGTAATGGACAAGCCAGAATATTCTTGTATGACCGCTATATTATGAATGATAACAGCGGAAAATTAACACTTAGAAATGCGATTTTAGATATACAACATGGCGCTGTTGATCTGTGGCATAACAATAAAAAACCTGCTAAATTTGAACTCACTGGTTCTGTAATTTCGTGCGGCTCCTCCCCTCAATTCCCATATCCTGATACTGAGAATTGGCAAAAAGCTATTGGTGGGCATTTAATTTGGCTAAGTGGTAAAGTGACGGTAACAGGTGGTAAACATACCCCGCCTAATTTTAAAATGGTAATGACCTTACACGCTGAAGATAGATACAACTTCAACCCTGGGCAACAAGACATTGCTACCGGCATACCTGATTCAGATAACGGACGATTTGAAATAACAGGCCTTGGGCATCAGTATGATCACTTCTCCACAACCGTACGAGTTATAACCTGGCGAGGTGCAGCACCTGGCGTTACGTCTTCAGATAACCCTAACACCGATCGAAAAAGACAGCCTGATAACAATAGACGGTTAAGAAACAGAATTTAAATACTTATGCAAAAATATAAATACAAACTTCTCTTTATTACTTCACTGATACTTTTAATATTAAGTTGCAGTGACAACAATAATGGTAAATTTATGCCAACAGCAAACACTGATATCGATACACTACAAAAATTTATCAACTTACCAAAAAACCCCATTAAAGCCACATGGGAAACAGGTGATATAGTAAAAGGCAATTCAAATGTGCCCGGCCCTAAAGACTGGGCCTTAATTGCATTATTAGAATTTGATAAAAACGATGTAATTGAAATCATTAAACAGTCAACCACAAACGCCAGTAAAACGGCCAATATTCCTAAAAGCCATTTCAGCACATGGTTACCAGACGAAATAAGCAGTCAATTCTCAATAGATAGTTCAGGCGGGTATTATCAAACGAGTAGTGCTACACATGATGCGTCCCTGTTTTCTAAATCACCATTGTTAAATGGATTTTATATTCAGGTGAATGAAACTGACTTGTTGCTGTATTTATATAGTAATTAGATATTTGGATTAATCGTGTCCCCGTTTGTGTGGGAATTTTGCCCCCTTTAGAAAGTGTGCGTCAAACTGGGGTAGGTTTAATCCGTCCCTTTAACAATTATTATTTTTTAAGAACCCACATTCAGAGATGCACACATTTCATTTTCATAGTTCGTTACATCTCTTCCGCAACGCTCTAGCAAAGCTTTTGTTTCATCAACATATCTCTTTAATAGGTCGACATCATTATTTAATAACTCATCCAGATCGACAGTTCTTGTTAGCATTTCAATAATTTTCTCTCTAGGATCCAATCCTTCAATGACATCCTGTCGTTTAACTTCAGCAGAGACAGCGACACCTGTCCGATCACCTTGCGGTTCAAATTTCTTATTAAACTCAAATACAAATGAATACATATCAGGTAAAGAGTCAATATCAGCGACTCTATATTTTGAGCTACTTTTCAATTTAAAATCAACATTTAGTGCTAAACAAGATAAAACTAACCATATAACAAAGCCCACTAAAAATATATTTGTAAAGTCTCCTATACTATCCGTGTAGCTTCTTATGCTATTTTTTTTGCTAATAGCATTAAATACAGGCGCAAAATATTTTTGTAGATTAAATTCAGCAAGTTCATCTTCTTCAATTGAATGCAAACATTTATCCAGCCTAATTAAAACATCTATATTTGAAGCAGTTGTATCCACCTTAGTAGTTAAACAAAACAGCCATGGCTTGTCGAGCAATGCATTAAATTGATATTCCAATAATTTATGAACTGCACTTATAGTTCTATCCTGAAAAACCTTATCGCAAAAGTCTAAATTTATTAGGTGGTATGGAGCAATCCTTTTCATACTATTCCAAAGCATAGAATTGTTTTGCTCTAGTGACTCAAAGTTACAACGATCAACCTTTGACAATGGATCTATGTTTCTTCTGTCTAATAATGATGCCAATCTAGAGTCAGCAGATTGCTTCTCAACCGTACTACTAATAACACCATGAATTAATAGTTTTTTCTTATTTAGATCATCAGACTCAAGCATCTTCATTGCAAGATAATCCACATCAAGTAACTCTGCACCAGGTAAACCAAAATACTTTACAGTTCCATCTGTTTCAAAATTATTAGAGGGCTTAATCAGTAATTGGTTCAAGCACCTCCACCATTGCTTCTCTCTAACCCATTGTTTTCTAGGTTTATGCCAAGGCATAAATGGTTTTTTCTCATTAACACCTGTGACTACGCCAATAGCATCCTCGTGCACTTCATCTTCGTCATTATCAAACAATTCAACCTCCTTTAAATCCAAGTATATTCAAAATATCTACGAATAGAGATTTTTGTTTTGCAGGTGTCATCCCCTCAAAAAGATCGTAGCTATCTAACACCTGAAACATTGCTTGAGCTTTCAATTTAACTTCTTTTCCATATAACGACGTAGAAGTTCGCCCATTGAGACAATCTTCAAAGATATTTTTCGTCACACGATATGCATCTTCCTTAATTAAGTCATCGTTATTTTTTGTTATGACAAGAGATTTTTTTTCAAGAGGATCCAGCCCCCTTGCATCAAAACTATTACTAATTATAGAATCCAATAATGTTTGATTAACCTTTTCTTTACTATTTTTGGAATCTGCTAACGCTTCTCTTTTTAACTGTTTATATTTATTAATTGTTTGACGAATGGCCTGATGCAACCACCTCATCAATATTTGGTAATGTGGATGGGATACATTAAATGACTCACGATCAATATTTAAAGCAGACCCCAGCCCTTTATTCACAAAAACCTCAATCGAAAGCTGACTCTTTATTGTGTGCTCTGCGACTTGATGCTTCATAAATGTTTCATCAAACATAATCCCTGAAGCATTATGAAGCCTAATCAAAACCCCATTATGATCTCTAGGTATAACTTTTGGGCTCCATAATATATAAGCATCAAATGCAAGCTCACCACCAGTTTCATGAGGATCCTTATTTGAAAATTTAGGAGAATATGAACCAAAAAACATTATAGGCTCTTTGATTACAGCTGTAGATGTGGGCAAATCGATAAACCTCAAAGGACGAAACAACTGCACTCCATCAATTATCACATTGAAGTTTACTGATTTAGTTTTCGTGTGAAATGGAAGACAGCCACTAAACGCCACATCAGCACAAGCATCAGGCATATCAGAAACCTGACCTTTATGTTTATTGCTTATTAGGTAACATTTTTTAATTTCTTTTGTTGACAACTCAAAAGGGTGTTTTCCTATGTAATCGAGCGGGACAGATAAAGATAATGTCCATAACATATTAAGATAATTATCAAGATTCACAGAAAGTTTGGGATTAACAGTAACATTTGTTAAGTTCAATACACTTTGATGTAGTTTTAAGAATTTAATTGATTTCTCATCACTCGAGTTCCACGGTATATTTGGCTTATGATTCATATCACTATTATAAAACTCGTAGCCACTATCTCCAGAAACGCAGCCTATGTGAAATGACGGCGTTACTAGTTTCGCCATATTTAGAGCATCTAAACCAGTAGTATTATCAGGATCAGTTTCAAGAGAGCTTTGGCCCCAAATATCCAGACTTTTTAATATATCTTTTGCACTTCTTTTAATATTTCTTAAAATAATATCCGTACCATGTGCATTATTATTTTCGGTATTTTCGAGCCAAATATCAACATTCCCTGACTCAAAACTTTCACCTCTTTCATCCCTTTTTGGCTTTGATTCATCCGAATAATTATATAGCCTTACAACTGCCTTCAAATAATAATCTGTACCTTCTTCTTTTGTAATTATTTCAAACTCTCTCGTTAGCTGCGCAACACTAAATAACCCTATTCCAATTTTCCCTATTAGTTTTCTATTTTTTTTGGGACTTAATGTACTATCAGATGAGTCTGTTATCTTTAGATCAAGTCCCTTGCTATTTCTTTTTGCACTGCCACCTATATGATTTATTAAATTTATGAAGGTATCTATTGACATACCATTACCGTCATCTCTAATGGTCATACTTTCAAATCTAGGAGCATCAGTTTCGATTATGACATTTTCAGCATCTGCATCGTATGCATTTGAGATTAGCTCTCTTAAAGCCGAACCAGGCTGGCGGTATATGCCATCAGTAACACGTGCCAAAACTTTATCATCTGTCAATAACTTTGTAGTCGCGACATCACAGGTATCTCTAAATTCTAAAATTCTTTCTTTTAATTTTATTTCATCATCATGACTAGCTATGCTCATGTGATTATTCCTTTTTTATTAAAAAATATTAGTTAAAGGCAGTAGTACATATATTTCTATCACCATTATAGTCAAATAGCACAATTACTGATCAGAGGAAAATTTAAAAAGGGTCTAGCTCTATTAATTTATTTTATAAATTAATATTTCCTTATATCAATTCTATTATGGTTTTTTGCCGAAGACATGTCTTTTATAAAATCAGAGACATCTCGCAGTAATGGCTTACCATTCACATTCATAACTTTTCTTGCATCACTCGAAACTTTGACTAAAGTTTTAGCGGGCATGTAAATAGCGATAAACCCTGCATACACATAAGATCTTGTACGGCTCTCACCAAATTCTCTATAATCATCTGCTAATGTCCATGCAATGGTTGGAGTAAGTAAAGAACCAGACCCTGACGCCATAAGCCTTTCTTTAACTTTAAAGCTCTTCACTGATACAATAACATTAAATGGCACACCATAAAGTGAGTAATCCGCAAGCCATTGCCATTCTCCTGGCATTCTTGAATAATCACCACCCATTTCAGACCTAATAGCCAATTCACATAGTCGCTCAGTTATTGTCCCCGTTGTCTTAGGATTAATCGGCGAGGCATTATTAATAGCTTGTAACAATTGAATTATTTTATCTAAATTTTCGTACTTAACAACATCACTTTTATCACTGATACCTAACTTTTTATATACGTCCTTTAGTATTTTATCCGCTCTTGTCATGAGATAACCACCTTATACATAGAGTGGGTACGTTTTGGGCGATGGAAACAACAATGGTAAATCTTTCTTATTAATTTTAAAAAGTGGGCCTTTCTCAGAAACTTTCGGCTTTATACCTGATTTACGCTTAATCAAGTGATCCATTGTTATGGTGCCTGATGAAATCAACGGCAACAACTGGTTCAATAGTGGTGACTTGGTATGCGTAACAGATTTAAGCTGAAAATGCTCAATACCATCTATTTTTATGCTCTCGGCACTTATCCAAAATGTTTCTGCATGTTTTTCAAGAAGACGATGCTTTAGTAAACTGTCTGGCCAGACGGCTACATCCCCATAGTCCTTTTGTGTTTCTACAAGTAATTCTTCTGATTCTCTACGGTCAAACTTTAATCCTTGAGTGTTAGTTTTAATTGCACTAACCGTACAGTACAACTTAAAATCTCCATCACGGTCATAACCAAACTGTTCAAGTATTTCTCTACTACTTTTGAGTGGACTAATTTTCCAGTCTGCAACCTGTGCGAATAGATTAGTTCTAGTACGATTAAACCCCCTCGCCGCTTTCAACTCTATACCCTTGTAGTCAGGTTCTTTACTACTATTTGCTGCTATTCCCAATGCATGCTCAATCGTCATACCAATAGCAGTCGAACCTACTTTAATAGCTTTAAGTGGCCCTTTCTTAGCTATTACTTTCAATTTTTTTAACAACTCTTCAGCTACTGTTTCTGTTTCAGCTACATACTTGTTAATAAAATTGCTAAGTACAGATGTATTAATGGTATTTAGATAATTTAAATCAACTATAGATAGATTAATCAAATACAAATCATCCTGATAAACAATTATCGACACCATATCACCGGGTTTAGCAAACTTAGCAAGCTTACTAAACCACATCCTAGGATCACCTTTCTTTGTATTAGGTCGATACAGACTTACAGTAGTTTTTATAGATTCTTCAGGTGTTATAAAATATGCGTTTTTTAATACCTTCTGATCTTTACCCTGACCTTGAGAACCAAAATCATGAAAATTAGTTGATTCAAATAATGAACGCACAGGCTGCGTTGCATCAAGGATGGATTTTTCCAAACCTGTCTTAGTTGGCTCAAACAAGGAGAAATCAATTCCACGTGAAGTTAGTTCTATCTTATTTTGACGTACTCTTTCAACAACATCGTCGAATAATTCAACTGATGTTCCTACTGGAAATAAATCGGCTTGTTGTGGAACGAACTTATACTCGACCTTGCCTTCATAGACCGATCGATTTAAATCAATCCAAGATGAGTAACCATAGTCACGCGCCACTTGATCTAGCGCTTTGCTTTGACTAATTCCATTATCACTGGCTAGTCTTTTAGCATCTTGTTTCAGACGTTTTTCACTACGATAACTTTTTGACATCTGCAGATTGCCCATAAACAACAGTTCGGCAGTATCGCCCGCAAATAAGACCGAAACTAATTTATAGTTTTAGACAAAAAGAATGATTTAAGATTAACCTGAAGGGGTTTTTACTGCTGCGGGCTGAGGGCACATCTTAGCGCCTTCAGTAATATTCACATATTGAATGGACACAGTCAATTAATACGGTTATTTATTGATTAATATAGCCTAATATACTTTTGATCACCTCACCGAGAGCCACACCAAATAATGGCGGCACTGCATTACCAACTTGAGTATATTGAGGCACTTCGAATCGTCGCATTTTTCCACCTGTTGTGACTTTAGACCTAAAATCAAACCAATCTGGAAAGGATTGTATTCTAGCCATTTCTCGGACAGTAAGTGTCCGCATTTCACCTAGATGATAATGACAAGCATCATCAGGTATAGACAATGCCGCTGGCGCCGGTTTATTGGCAATTAATGCCCTTTGTGTTTGTTTTTTTGTGCAACGAGATAATAAATATTTCTTTAATTGCGCAGCACTATCAAACTTTATAAATTCTTTGTTTATACCAAGGTATTTGTGTTTCAATAGCTCCGAAACTGCAGTTTTAGATAATATGTTTTCTATCGGATCACGAAAAAATTTAACTACTTCTTTTTTTGTTCTTGGTGATACTGTATCTAATATTTGATATATCAAAAATCGACTTTTAACATGCTCACCGTTAGCTCTACGATCATCATTATTAAGCTCTCTATGCTTAACCTTTCCCTTTATGGTTAATATTCTATTTATTTCTTTAACATAGCTAGACTTAGTTGTTTTTTCGCCCTGGACTCTTAAATCTTCAATTGCATCGTAAACAGTTCTCCACTTACTTTCTTGATATTTCACCAATGGACTTAAGAAAGAGTTAGTAAAGACTTCTATTTCTCGTTCCATTTCATAACATTCTAAGCGACCATACTTGATATTAGGATTCTTTTTGAAGTCACTATAGAAATTGAATGAATTATTAAATATAGAATCGTTTGTATCACTTTTTGCATTCTTTCTAAATTTTTTGAATTCCTTTTCCCTGATTGCAATCATGATGAATCGAGGACGATTTTGTGCTGCACCTGAATATTTTGCATTTGCATGAATGCAAATAGGAACATAACCAATACTAGAAAAAGCTTTTGCTACTTCATACCATGCGAAATACTTTTCACCATTTATATCAAAGGCTCGCAATATCCCCGATACATTCTCAAGCATTACAATCTTTGGCTTTACATGATCTACAAATTTAACGAACTCCCAAGGCAATTGATTTCGTTCATTATCATGTTGTCTCAAACCAGCCAGGCTGAAGCTTTGACATGGTGGCCCACCAGAGACAAGATCTACGCCCCCACGCCCAAAACCATTTTTTACTTGCTTTAATACTCTTGAATTTTTTTGTTCTGATAAATAACTGTTTAAATCTTCAATCTTTGCAACAACGATACTTTTTTCTAAACCTACACCACCCTGCTCTAAATCATTAAACCCCTTTAATTGACTCGGTGACTCTTTGGTGTTTTCTCGTAATCGTTTATCTAGCTCGTGCTGATCATAATGACTGTTAAGCCAAATTGTATGCTTAGGAGGATGCCCTAATTGAGCTAATTCACTTAGATTCTCATTAAAGAAGTTGTATGAAAATGTTTCACTAGCCATGGGAGATATTTCATTTGCAAATAATAGCTCAAATCCTACGGACTCAAGGCCTAACGATAGCCCACCGCAACCAGCAAATAACTCTATATGATTCATATTAAAGATTGATTCTCAAAACGATAATAAACAATTGGGGATTATAATAGCTGAAGGCAAATATGTCCAGGATTTTAATACTTAAAAAGGTGACTAATTTAAATGTATACCAGCTGTTTCAAATTTACAGCTGGCATAAACAGATAAGAATCAATATAGATTCATTGAATATGGCGGACCGGACGGGATTTGAACCCGCGACCTCCGGCGTGACAGGCCGGCATTCTAACCAGCTGAACTACCGGTCCTAGAATTGGTGGGTGGTGAGGGAGTCGAACCCCCGACATTCGCCTTGTAAGGGCGACGCTCTACCAGCTGAGCTAACCACCCATATAGCGCTGGCGTATAATACACTATATCAATAGCCTCTTCTAGATCCTTAAACTAAACAATGTAGACAATGTTGATTTATCTGATTAATCAATAACTTACATTTGATCATTGAACTTTTTAGAGCGTTATGAGGAATAGCGGGTAAATTTCTGTTGTCCATAGACTGCATCCCTTGCAGGTTGGGCTTCATCAAATGCAATCACCTGCTTATGTGGTGAATGCTTCGTATCGCGGCTTTCACATTCATCTAAATAACGTATCAGGGATATATGTAACTAATTTGATAAACCTGAAATCTCAGAGACACCAGGCTCATCCCCTTCCAACCAGTTTATAATTACATTTATAACAACATCTAAAGGCTGCTTCGTCTTTCCCTGTATAGAACATTCCCAAACAATAAATACTTTCCAGCCAGCATTTATATAGGCATTTATATTACGTTTATCACGGGCAACATTTCCATCGATTTTACTAGCCCAAGCACTAGATAATTTTCTTTTAGGATTAAATATATGACAATCATGCTTATGCCAAAAGCAGCCGTTAACAAGGATGATAGATTTATATTTCGGTAAGACTATGTCGGGATGACCAGGAAAGTTGTTGCTATGTATCCTAAATCTATATCCACGACTATGTAGCGCTTTTCTTATTATTAACTCTGGCTTAGTATTCTTAGCTTTAATGGCTGACATTATTTTAGAGCGTTTTGGGTCTACTCTCATATTTGCCAAACCTAACTAAGTTATTTTTAATCACTTTTCGCAATGTGCTGTTTATTTTCCTTCCGTTCTAACTTTCCTTCTTTCATCGGCACTCCGAGAATAATGCAGTTATAAGGGCAACTCCTTTCAGCTGGTTATTCTTATCATTATAGCGTCCATAAGCTTTACTGTTGCATGCTTCCTGCAATGATGACTCGACATTATCATAGAACCCCACCAAACCCTATGCTATGTACCTGTTTTTCTTTGACAATTAACAGGCCAGTGATGTTTGATTAGGGGTTTTGAATGTTTTTTGAGCAGATGCAAGGTTTAAGGCCATTACACTACGCTTTGCTGCGGTCAGGATGACAGGCTTAGGTTGCTGGGTGGGTGTTTGGGTGGTGTGCTTGTATTAGTAAACCACTCACTAGCCTGTAACGTTAGGCTTAGCAACGCCTTATCTATTATCTTCTGCTTGATAGCACCCTGATTTGCTGCATCAAA
>Ga0316205_10001606_pt1 | contig 27320 bp, 28 predicted proteins | sample 3monthpyrite_MG_FD_204941 | JGI IMG/M metagenome (GOLD analysis project Ga0316205, IMG submission 204941) | Microbial mat bacterial communities from mineral coupon in-situ incubated in ocean water Damariscotta River, Maine, United States -... | ecosystem: Environmental > Aquatic > Marine >... | reverse complement strand
CGTTTCGTGAAATCGGGAAGGACACACGATGCAAAAGACGGTGGTCAACAGCTGGAACGAATGGGACCCGCTGAAACATGTGATCGTGGGGCGCGCGGATGATTGCCACATCCCGCCCGAAGAACCCGCGTTGGACGCCAAGGTGCCCGAAGACAGCGACATGCGCGGCCAGTGGGGGCGGCGCCCGCAAGAGACGATCGACCGCGCCAATGAATTGTTGGATAATTTCGCGGCGATGCTGGAAAGGCGCGGCATTCGCGTGGATCGCCCGACCCCGATTGACCATTCCAAGCCCGCGACGACGCCCGATTTCCATACCGACAGTCAGTTTGGCTGCATGCCGCCGCGCGATGTGCTGTTGACAGTCGGGTCCGAAATTCTGGAAGCCACGATGTCGTATCGCTGTCGCTGGTTCGAATATCTCAACTACCGCCCGCTGATGCAGCAATACTGGAATGAGGATCCAAATTTCCGCCATGAAGCCGCGCCAAAACCGCGGTTGACGGATGCCGATTATCACCCGGACTATTTGTCCGACAAGATTGGCGTGGAAAAGCGGTTGAAATGGGCGGCGGAAAAGTTCTTTGTGACCACCGAAGAAGAGCCGTTGTTTGACGCGGCTGACGTGTTGCGGTTTGGGCGCGACCTGGTTGTCCAGCATGGCTTTACCACCAATCTAAAAGGGATTGACTGGCTGCGCCGTCATTTTCCGGATCACCGGGTCCATGCTGTCAATTTTCCGGGCGACCCCTATCCGATCCATATCGACGCGACCTTTACGCCTTTGCGCCCTGGGTTGATCTTGAACAACCCGCAACGTCGTTTGCCCGAAGAACAGCGCGGCATGTTTGAAAAGAACGGTTGGGAGATCGTGGATGCGGCTCAGCCCGCGCATAATGCGCCGCCGCCATTGTGCTATTCCTCGACATGGCTCAGCATGAATGTGCTGGTTCTGGACCCCAAGACGGTCTGTGTTGAGGCATCAGAGGTCTTTCAGATGGAGCAGATGGACAAGCTGGGCATGGAAGTGGTGCCGGTCGAGCTGCGCGATGCCTACGCTTTTGGCGGCGGCTTGCACTGCTGCACGGCCGATGTCTATCGCGAAGGTGTTTGCGAGGATTATTTTCCCAATTCCTAGGCTTGCCTGCGGGCACCTGGCACGCCGTGCGCTGGATTGGCCCAGCAAACCAAGCGGCCCGCGTTAGGGGCGCGCCAGACGCCACAGCCCGTCGACCCCGTCGCCAGAGATGTCACCGGGCCTTTTGTCCTTGGCATACAGATACAGCGGCATTCCACGAAAAGCGGCCTGCATGGTGCCATCGTCGCGCTTGATGAGCGAATAGTTCGTTCCCAGTTTAGTCCCTGCGGCAAGCGTGGCTGGTGTCCAGTTGGTCAGGCACTCGGCGTCGCAATTCGACTGGCCGGGTTGATCCAGGTCGTAGGTGTAGAGCGACATATGATCTTGATACATCACATAGACCTGCCCCTGAAAACTGCGGCTATGAACAAAGTCGTTGCCGTGGCTGTCAGCGATGGCGGCGCTGGCGGAAAGCAACAGAGCCACAAACGGTATTGCACCAAGTGTGCCTTGTGATCTGCCCATTTTCGTTCTCCTGCGCGGGGTGGCGGAATTGCTCGCGGTGCGGCGACACTACCCGCCTGTGCCCGCAGTCGCCATCCCCGTGTGGGCTCACGCGGTTTCACATCTTCTTGGGCAGGGGCGGATCGGTTTGGAAAATGGCCAGCGCGCCTGATAGCAAGGCTTGATCCGCTTCGGCCCATCCTCTATACGCGCCCGGTGGCCATTGGGCCCGCTAGAATCAATCAAGAAAAGCCGTGGTTGCCCTGTTAACGCTTCGGGGGGCATATCCGGCAAGGAGAAGCGACATGAAATTGAATGAACTGCGCGACAACGACGGCGCTACAAAATCCCGCACACGCCGTGGCCGCGGCCCCGGTTCGGGCAAAGGCAAGACCGCCGGCCGTGGTATCAAAGGCCAGAAGTCACGTTCGGGTGTGGCGATCAATGCCTATGAAGGCGGCCAGATGCCCCTTTACCAACGCTTGCCAAAGCGTGGCTTCAACAAGCCAAACCGCAAGAAATTCGCCGTCGTGAACCTGGGTCTGATCCAGAAGTTCATCGACGAAAAGAAATTGGCCACAAAGGGCGACATCACCGAGGACACATTGGTGGAATGTGGTCTGGTGCGCCGCAAGTTGGACGGCGTGCGCGTTCTGGCCAAAGGTGAGTTTTCGGCCAAAGCCAAGATCGTTGTCACCGGCGCTTCGAAATCTGCTGTTGAGGCAGTTGAGAAGGCGGGCGGCTCGCTGACGGTCACATCTGCGTCCGCGGCTGAGTAAACGGCTTGTTAAGGGGCGTTCGGCCCCTTACATCACCATAAGAGTTTTCCAAGCGCCGCTGGATCGGGGAACCGACTGGCGGCGTTCTTGCTAGAGAAAAGGCTGAAACATGGCTTCCGCTGCAGAACAAATGGCCGCCAACATCAATTGGGGCACCTTTTCCAAGGCGAAAGAGCTGCGACAGCGCATCTTTTTCACCCTTGGATTGCTGATCGTCTACCGTCTGGGCACCTATATTCCGGTGCCGGGCATCGATGGGCAGGCGTTGCGCCAGTTCATGGAACAGGCATCGACCGGTCTGGGCGGCATTTTGAACATGTTCACCGGCGGTGCGATCAGCCGCATGGGGATATTTGCGCTGGGCATCATGCCCTATATTTCGGCCTCGATCATTGTTCAGTTGCTGACAGCCATGGTTCCGCAGCTTGAGCAATTAAAAAAAGAGGGCGAACAGGGCCGCAAGAAGATCAACCAGTACACACGTTTTGGCACGGTGTTTCTGGCGACATTTCAGGCCTATGCGCTGGCGGCTTCGCTTGAGGCTGGCTCGCTGGTTTCTGATCCGGGCTGGTTCTTCCGCGTCTCGACCGTGATCACGCTGGTTGGCGGCACAATGTTCCTTATGTGGCTGGGCGAGCAAATTACCGCGCGCGGTATCGGCAACGGCATCTCGCTGATCATTTTCGTGGGCATCGTCGCTGAATTGCCGGCCGCCTTGGCACAATTCTTTGCCTCTGGCCGCTCGGGCGCGCTGTCGCCTGCCGTGATCATTGGCGTGATCCTGATGGTGATTGCCGTGATTGCCTTTGTCGTGTTCATGGAGCGCGCGCTGCGCAAGATCCACATCCAATATCCACGCCGCCAGGTCGGCATGAAGGTCTATGACGGCGGGTCGTCGCATCTGCCTGTAAAGGTGAACCCCGCCGGCGTTATCCCAGCGATCTTTGCGTCATCCTTGTTGTTGTTGCCGACGACGCTGGCAACATTTTCCGGCAGCCAGACCGGCCCGGTGATGTCGACGATCCTTGCCTATTTCGGCCCTGGGCAACCGCTGTATTTGCTGTTCTTCGCAGCGATGATCATCTTTTTCGCGTTCTTCTATACGTTCAACGTTTCGTTCAAGACCGACGATGTGGCTGACAATCTGAAGAATCAGAACGGTTTTATCCCGGGAATTCGCCCTGGCAAGAAAACCCAGGAGTATCTGGACTACGTCGTGACCCGGATTGTGACGGTTGGGGCGCTCTACCTTGCGGCAGTTAGTCTCTTACCAGAGATTTTGCGTTCACAATTGGCAATACCTTTCTATTTTGGCGGCACGTCGGTTCTGATCGTGGTTTCGGTGACCATGGATACGATCCAACAAGTGCAGTCTCATTTGCTGGCGCATCAGTATGAGGGGCTGATTGAGAAATCTCAGCTGCGCGGGAAAAAGCGCGGTCGCAAAGGGACAGCTAGAAGATGAATATTATCCTTCTCGGACCACCGGGCGCAGGCAAAGGCACCCAAGCACGAATTCTGGTCGATGGGAGGGACATGATCCAGTTATCCACCGGCGACATGCTACGCGCGGCGCGCACCAGCGGAACGGCGATGGGTAAAATGGTTGCAGCGGTCATGGACCGTGGTGATCTGGTGACCGACGAGATTGTGATTGGCCTGATCGAAGAGCAATTGGACGGTGATCAAAAGGGCGGGTTCATCTTTGACGGGTTCCCGCGCACGCTTGGACAGGCCGACGCATTGGCAGATCTGCTGGAGCGCAAGGGCCAAAAGCTGGATGCGGTCATCGCCATGGAAGTCAATGATGATGAGTTGGTCAGCCGGATCACAGCGCGGTCAACCTGCAGCAATTGCGGTGAAGGCTATAATGATTTGTCCAAGCCGATCCCGGCCGATGGCATTTGCACCAATTGTGGGCAGGCTGCCGAGTTCAAGCGGCGCGCAGATGACAATGAGGAAAGCTTGAAGCAACGCCTCATGGAATATTACAAAAAAACGTCGCCGCTGATCGGCTATTACCACGCCAAGGGCCAGTTGAAATGGGTGCCTGGCCTGGGTGAGATCGATGAAGTGGCAGACGGTATTGCCGCTGTTCTGGGGTAGGTGAATACATGGGTTGCCATGCCCGCTCGCCGCGGATCCAATTGATTAATGCATGGGAAGTTTGGCGCCTCCCTTGACGCCCCGGCGATTCCCTCGTAAAGCACGCCATCCCGAATGGGAATCGGTGTTTTGCCGGGGTCGCGCCCCGCTTGCACCAGACCAAAGTCAGCGAAGCCCGCAGGTGCGAAAACCCGCGGGCTTTGGTTGTGAAAAAAGGTTCCGGGGCTACGGAACCGCAACGAAAAGGAAAGTCCACGTGGCACGTATTGCCGGCGTCAACCTGCCAACTGCAAAGCGGGTTCCAATCGCCCTCACATATATTACCGGAATTGGTCACACATCGGCAAAAGCCATTTGTGACGCTGTAGGTATCGACGCTGCTCGTCGGATCAATGAACTGAGCGATGCTGAGGTTCTGTCGATCCGTGAGCATATCGATGCGAACTACGAAGTCGAAGGCGATCTGCGCCGTGAGACTCAGATGAACATCAAACGCCTGATGGACCTGGGTTGCTACCGTGGCCTGCGTCACCGTCGCAACCTGCCCGTTCGCGGGCAGCGGACCCACACCAACGCACGCACCCGCAAAGGCCCCGCAAAGGCCATTGCCGGCAAGAAGAAATAGGGGGTCTGATCAATGGCACGTGAAAAGACACGCACTAAGCGCAAAGAGCGCAAGAACATCGCCGCAGGTGTTGCGCATGTGAACTCTTCGTTCAACAACACCAAGATCCTGATTTCTGATGTTCAGGGTAACGCGATTGCATGGTCATCAGCTGGTACCATGGGCTTCAAGGGGTCACGTAAGTCGACCCCATACGCAGCCCAGATGGCGGCGGAAGATGCAGGCAAGAAAGCACAGGAACACGGCGTCAAGACGCTGGAAGTTGAAGTGCAGGGGCCTGGTTCGGGTCGTGAAAGCGCCTTGCGGGCATTGGCCGCGGTAGGGTTCAACATCACGTCCATTCGCGACGTGACCCCGATCGCCCACAACGGCTGCCGCCCACCCAAGCGTCGCCGCGTCTAAGTAGATTAATGCGCCCCGGCATGAGTTGGGGCGCGTCGTCATTTAACCTCGGGTGTGCCGCCGCTTAGGACATGGGGCTGCGGACGAGAATTGAGGAGACATTCATGATCCATAAGAACTGGGCCGAATTGATCAAGCCACAACAGCTTGAGATCAAGCCAGGCAACGAACCCGCACGTCAGGCCACCGTCATCGCCGAGCCGCTGGAGCGCGGCTTTGGTCTGACGCTGGGCAACGCTCTGCGGCGTATTCTGATGAGCTCGCTGCAAGGTGCGGCGATCACGTCTGTGCAGATCGACAACGTGTTGCATGAATTTTCATCGGTTGCGGGTGTCCGCGAAGATGTCACAGACATCGTGCTGAACCTCAAAGGTGTCGCGATCCGTATGGAAGCCGAAGGCCCCAAGCGCTTGTCGATTTCCGCCAAAGGCCCTGCCGTCGTGACCGCAGGTGACATCTCGGAAATCGCCGGTGTGGAGATCCTGAACAAAGAGCATGTTCTTTGCCATCTTGATGACGGCGCCGATCTGTACATGGAGCTGACCGTCAATACCGGCAAAGGCTATGTCGCCGCCGAAAAGAACCGCCCGGAAGATGCGCCGATCGGCTTGATGCCAATTGATGCGATCTACTCGCCAATCCGCAAGGTCAGCTATGACGTTCAACCTACCCGTGAGGGCCAGGTGCTGGACTATGACAAGCTGACGTTGAAACTGGAAACAGACGGGTCGATCACGCCAGATGACGCCGTGGCCTATGCCGCGCGCATCTTGCAGGATCAATTGTCGATCTTTGTGAACTTTGACGAGCCTGAATCGGCTCGTGCCGAAAGCGAAGATGACGGTCTTGAGTTCAATCCGCTTCTGCTGAAGAAAGTGGATGAGCTGGAACTGTCTGTGCGCTCGGCCAACTGCCTGAAGAACGACAACATCGTCTATATCGGTGATCTGATCCAGAAAACCGAGGCGGAAATGTTGCGCACCCCTAACTTTGGCCGCAAATCCTTGAATGAGATCAAGGAAGTGTTGTCGGGCATGGGGCTGCACCTGGGCATGGACGTTGAAGAATGGCCACCAGAAAACATTGAGGATCTGGCGAAGAAATTCGAAGATTCTTTCTAGGAATTCGGGGGCAGGCCGCGGCTTGCCCCTAAATACCCGGGCCCGAGCGCCCCAAGGAGAGCGGCTGACACGCATCGGCTGCCGGACAAAGCAAAAACGCCTGTAGAAGGCACCAGATTGGAGAACTAGAAAATGCGCCACGCACGTGGATACCGCCGGTTGAACCGGACACATGAGCACCGCAAGGCCCTTTGGGCAAATATGGCAGGCTCACTTATTGAACATGAGCAAATCAAGACAACATTGCCCAAGGCCAAGGAATTGCGCCGGATCGTTGAAAAACTGATCACTTTGGGCAAGCGCGGCGATTTGCACGCGCGCCGTCAGGCGGCCAGCCAGTTGAAGCAAGACCAGTATGTCGCCAAATTGTTCGACGTGTTGGGCCCTCGCTACAAAGACCGCCAGGGCGGCTATGTGCGCGTGCTGAAAGCGGGCTTTCGCTATGGTGACATGGCGCCGATGGCGATCATCGAATTCGTGGATCGCGACGTAGACGCCAAGGGCGCTGCAGACCGCGCACGGGTAGAGGCCGAAGAAGCCGCTGAATAAGCCCTCTTCAATCTGAACCAACCAAACCAAGCCGCGCCCTGCAACCGCAGGGCGCGGTTTCGCTTTTTAGCGCATCTGGCCGCTGGCCAATGCCCTTTTCAAACTTGCGGAAGCCCCCAGGCGTTCTTGCAAATCGTCGGATTGCATTGTTTCAATGCCGGTTTTCTTAAGGAAATCAGATAGTTCTTCTCTGCGATCCTTGGGCAGCCGGCGCAATGCTGCATATATGTCCAAATCGTTAACCATCACATGTAACCCGCTTTCAATTGCGATAACAAAATACAATTTAAGGTTGACTAACTTCGATGCAACCTGTCTAAAAGGGCATGTCCAAACGACCTGAACTCTCCCTGCTCTTTCGCAAACTGGGTGCCGCATCGCCGGCCGGGTTTGCGGCCGGATTGCATATCAGATTTGCAGCGCCGCTGGTGGCTGTGAATACGTACAATCCCCAATGGGCTGAGATCTATACGGTAAATGCTTATGCTTTGCGCGACCCCATGGTTGCCTGGGGCCTGAGCACCGAAGGTCGCATCCGTTGGAGCGAGATTGAGCTTCCCGACCCCTTCGATATATGGGGGCAGGCAGCCGAGTTCGGGATCAACTACGGTGTCGTTGTGTCGTGTGGACCGATCAGCTCTCGTTCTATTGTCGGTGTCGCGCGCTCTGATCGCGAATTCACCGTCGATGAAATGGACGAATTGCAGCAGATCATCATCTCACTTCATCAGCTTTCAGAACCACCTTCCGAACTTACGCCTGCTCAGGTTGAGGCTCTTCGGTGCATCGCGGACGGAGACCGTCACGCAGCCGCGGCCAGTAAGCTTGGAATTTCTGAATCTGCCTTGAAAGCGCGTCTGATTTCGGCGCGAACAAGATTGATGGCCCGCACAACTTCTGAAGCAATTCAACGCGCTAAAGAATACCGGCTGCTCTGACGTTTTTCGGGATCGTGATGCTTTGAACCCTCAATGCATCGGAGAATCTCATGCAAACGACTACACTTTCTTTCACCAATATGCACAACCATGGCGAGCTTATGGCGAATATGCTTCGCGCTAGACACGAAACTTTCATTCAGCAGAACAATTGGGATCTGCCTGAAGTGGACGGCATGGAGTTTGACCAATATGACACGCCCGCAAGCCGTTGGATCGCGGTGCATGAGTTTGGGCAGGTTCTGGCCGGTGTCCGGCTCACGCCCACGACACATAAATGCGGTATCTATTCCTACATGATCCGCGACGCGCAAAAGGGTTTGTTGGATACGATCCCGCAGGACCTGATGTATGAAGAGGCGCCCGTTGCCAGCCACATCTGGGAAAGCAGCCGCATTTTCGTGTCGCACAAAGTGCCCGCCAAGTTGCGGATGCGTGTTCAGTTGAACCTGATCAACGAGATGACCATCACCGCGCGCCAGTTGGGTGCCTCATCCGTGTTGGGCTTGATCCCGGAGAACGGGCCCCGGTGGGGGCGTCGGGTAGGTCTGGACATCGATGTAATCGGCCCAGTGCTGAACATCGACACAGACACAAGCCGGTGCATTCGCATCAACCTGAAAACCAAACTGCACTAAGACAGTCGTTTTCCTCAAGCGCGGCCAAATTCATGGCCGCGCGAGTTCACACTTTCATCGGCCTGCGGCGGCGGGTAGTTTCGCCGCATGGCCGACCTTTTTTCACAATCCGCTTCGGCGCCAACCCAAAGCGATAAGAATCGCCCGTTGGCAGACCGATTGCGACCTGCGACACTGGCAGATGTTGTAGGACAGGATCACGTCCTGGGGCCACAGGGGCCGTTGGGGGCGATGCTGGCCTCTGGCAATTTGTCATCCCTGGTTCTGTGGGGCCCGCCGGGGGTGGGCAAGACGACGATCGCCCGCCTTTTGGCGGACGAAACAGATATGGCTTATGTTCAGATTTCAGCCATCTTCAGCGGCGTGGCCGAGCTCAAAAAGGTATTTGAGGCCGCAAAATTGCGCCATGCAAACGGTCGTGGCACCTTGTTGTTCGTTGATGAGATCCACCGTTTCAACAAGGCACAGCAAGACAGTTTCTTGCCCCATATGGAGGATGGCACGATCCTTTTGGTGGGCGCAACAACAGAGAACCCATCGTTTGAACTGAACGCGGCCCTCTTGTCGCGGTCGCAAGTCATGGTCTTGCAGCGGCTGACATTGGCGGATCTGGAATTGCTGGCGCAACGTGCAGAAAAAGCCTTGGGGGCAGCGCTGATGCTGGCGCCTTTGGCGCGCGAGGCGCTGTTGGAAATGGCCGATGGCGACGGACGGGCGTTGCTGAACCTGATTGAACAGGTTTCGGGCTGGGGCCTAAGTGAGAAACTGGATGTCAAGGATTTGTCCGAGCGGCTGAGCCGTCGCGCCGCACAATATGACAAATCCGGCGATGCGCATTATAATCTGATTTCTGCCTTGCACAAATCTGTTCGTGGCTCGGACCCGGACGCGTCGCTCTATTGGTTTGCCCGCATGCTGGACGGGGGCGAAGACCCGAGGTTTCTGGCTCGCCGGTTGACGCGCATGGCGGTCGAAGACATCGGCCTGGCCGATCCTCAGGCGCAGCATGTCTGTCTGCAGAGCTGGGAAACATATGAGCGATTGGGTAGCCCCGAAGGGGAGTTGGCGCTGGCGCAGGCGGTGATTTATCTGGCGCTCGCGCCCAAATCCAACGCAGCCTATGTAGCCTACAAAGCGGCGGCGAAACGAGCAAAGGCAAGCGGGTCCGAACCGCCGCCCAAACATATCCTGAATGCGCCCACCAGCCTGATGGCCGACCAGGGCTATGGCGACGGCTATGCCTATGACCACGATGCACCTGACGCCTTTTCCGGCCAGAATTATTTTCCAGATCGAGTGAAGCGAGAATATTATTATCAACCGGTTGAGCGTGGGTTTGAGCGTGATCTCAAAAAGCGCCTCGATTTCTTTGCCAAGCTGCGGGAAAAGCGCAGCGGCGGTTGACAAGCGGCGCTGCAAACAGCAGGGAATGCGCCATGTTTACACCTCTTGTTCAGGTTGCCCTTGGCGGCGCGATTGGCGCATCAGCACGCTATTTGACTGGCACGGCAATGTTGCGGCTGTTGGGGCCGGGATTTCCCTGGGCCACATTGGCGGTGAATGTGCTGGGCTCGGTTCTGATGGGGATATTGGTGGTTGCGCTCGCCCATGGCGGCAACCGGTTCGCACCGTTGTTGATGACCGGGATTTTGGGTGGATTCACCACGTTTTCAGCCTTTTCACTGGATGCCTATGCATTGTTCGAACGGGGTCAGACTGGTTTGGCCGCGGCCTATGTTGCGGGCTCGGTCGGGTTGTCGATCCTGGGTCTGATCGCCGGGATCATGGTTGCAAGGAGCTTGATATGAGTGCCGCCCAATTGCGAACGATTGGCCCCGACGAGGGCGATCAACGGCTTGATCGGTGGTTCCGCCGCAATTATCCGCATATCAGTCAGGGGCGGATTGAAAAGATGTGCCGCAAGGGCGAAATCCGCGTGGACGGGAGCAGGGTCAAAGGTGCCAGCCGGCTGGAAGTGGGCCAGCAAGTGCGCATCCCGCCAATGCCGGACACCGCGGCCCCGCAGCCCGAATACTCGCGCATATCGGATGATGACGCAAAGATGATGCAGGCTGCGGTCTTGTATCGCGACGAAGCGATCATTGTCTTGAACAAGCCGGCGGGTTTGCCCACGCAGGGTGGTTCTGGCCAAAAGCGGCATATCGACGGCCTGGCCGAGGCCTTGCGGTTTGGCGCAGAAGAAAAGCCGCGTCTGGTGCACCGGCTGGACAAGGACACTTCCGGGGTTCTGGTTCTGGCGCGCAACCGGATGGCGGCCAAGGCGCTGAGCGATGCTTTCAGGCACCGCGACACTCGTAAAATCTACTGGGCCGCGGTGGCTGGGGTTCCCGCACCCAGCCCGGGCACGATCAAGTTTGGTTTGGTCAAGGCCACAGGGCATGGTCGCGGCGGCGAGGGCGAGAAAATGCGCTGCATCCATCCGCGCGATGTCATTGACACCCCCAATGCGAAACGCGCAACGACAGATTATTTTGTGTTGTCGCGGCTGGCCTCCCGTGCGGCCTGGGTCGCGCTCGTGCCGATTACCGGGCGCACCCACCAATTGCGCGCCCACATGGCAGAGATTGGCCATCCGATCATTGGCGATGGAAAATATGGCGGGTCTGGTCAGGAAAATCTGGGTGATGGTTGGGGTGCGCAGATGGGCGGTGAGATAAGCCGAAAACTGCACCTGCACGCGCGTCAATTGACAATCGAACATCCGATGACGAAAGCGCAGATGACCTTTGTCGCACCTTTGCCCGATCACATGGCGCGCTCATGGAAGACCTTTGATTGGCGCGAAGAAGATGTGCCGGCCGACCCGTTCGAGGATTTGATGTGAGCGAGTGGCAAGCGAAACGTTTCTGGAAAGAGGCGCGTGTTGAAAAAGCCGGCGACGGCTATGAGGTCTTGCTGGATGGTCGCAAGGTGCGGACACCGGCCAAGACGCCATTGATCGTGCCCACCCGCGCGCTGGCCGATGAGATTGCCAATGAGTGGCAGGCCCAGTCAGAAGTTATCAAGCCCGAATCCATGCCCTACACCCGGTCGGCCAACGCAGCGATTGACAAGGTGACCCCGCAATTTGGTGAAGTGGCCGATCTGTTGGCGGCCTATGGCGATAGTGATCTGCTGTGCTACCGTGCGGACAGTCCGGCGGAACTGGTGGCCCGTCAATCCGCCGCCTGGGATCCATTGTTGGACTGGGCAGCCACCACCCTGGGCGTGCGATTGTCACCTCGCATCGGCGTGATGCATCTGCCGCAATCGCCCCAGGCACTCGACCGGCTACAAGTTCTGACACATGCCTTGACGCCCTTTCAACTGACCGCTTTTCACGATTTGGTCAGCATTTCGGGATCGCTGATCATCGGATTTGCGGCGACGCGCAAGCACCTTGACCCGGATACCCTTTGGTCGTCCTCCCGGATAGACGAATCTTGGCAGGCTGAACAATGGGGAGAAGACGATGAGGCTACAAAGTCAGAAGCGGTCAAAAAAGCGGCTTTTGGGCATGGTTTTGCGTTTTTTCACCGCTGTTGATCAATTTTGATACGATCTCAGTGGTTTACGCTGCGTCGCTTGCTAAACTGTGGGTTGAAATCCTGTTATTTTCCCAAGACTTCCCTTGACCTTACAGCTCTATCTTGCACTATCTTCGATCATTGAGGGGAGGATATTCCTCATAAGTCACTTCGGCCTGTCACTCAGGCCGGCTAATCCGTCTGAAAAGGCGGACCATCAGGAAGAGGTAAGTATGAAAAAATCAGTATTTCTTGGCGCTCTGACCATCGCAGGTCTGGCCGCTGGTGCTGCGGCAGCCGGAACGTTGGATGACGTCAAAGCGCGCGGCACATTGAACTGTGGCGTAACCACGGGTCTGGTCGGCTTTGCGTCACCAGATGCAAACGGCGAATGGGATGGCTTTGACGTTGGCGTATGCCGCGCCGTTGCTGCCGCCGTTCTGGGCGACCCGTCGGCTGTTGAGTTCGTTCCAACCACCGGCAAGACACGTTTCACCGCGTTGGCTTCTGGCGAAATCGACATGCTGGCACGTAACACCACATGGACTTTCAGCCGCGACGTTGACCTGAAGTTCGAATTCGTGGGCATCAACTATTACGATGGCCAGGGCTTCATGGTGCCAAAAGCGTTGGGTGTTTCTTCGGCCAAGGAATTGGACGGCGCAACAGTCTGCATCCAGACCGGCACGACGACCGAGCTGAACCTGGCGGATTTCTTCCGCTCGAACAACATCAGCTATGAGCCGGTTCCGATCGAAACCAATGCCGAGGCACAGCCTTTGTATCTGGAAGGTGCCTGTGACGTTTACACGACAGACGCATCCGGTCTTGCCGCGACACGTGCCGCATTTGAGAACCCTGGCGACCACGTTGTTCTGCCAGAGATCATCTCGAAAGAGCCTCTGGGCCCATTGGTGCGTCACGGCGACAATGAGTGGGGCGACGTTGTTCGCTGGACTTTGAATGCGCTGATCGCAGCTGAAGAGCTGGGTGTCACATCTGCAAACATCGCAGAAATGAGCAGCGGCACAGACAATCCAGAAATCAACCGCCTGCTGGGTTCCGAAGGTACCCTGGGTGAGATGCTGGGTCTGGACGCGGATTGGGCCAAGAACGCCATCATGGCCGGCGGCAACTACGCCGAGCTGTTTGAGCGTAACATTGGTGAAAACACTCCAATCGGCTTGTCGCGTGGTCTGAACGCACAGTGGACCGACGGCGGCCTGCTGTATGCACCACCGTTCCGGTAAGAACTTGACGGAAAAGGGCGCGGGATACCCCCGCGCCCTTTTTCTTTTCCTCGACCACACGACCCAACAAAAAAGATCTGCGTCTCAGCATGGCTGCCGGCAAGGCACGTCGGCGGGGCAGTAGATCAGACAGGGACCGATCAATGACGACGTATTCCGACCCTCCGTCCAGCGGGTTTCGGGTGTCTCAGCTGATAAACGACACACGTTACCGTTCATATACATTCCAGTTCATCGCGCTGCTATTGCTGGTGCTGGCCATTGGCTATCTGGGATCGAATTTGCTGACAAACCTGGCCGATGCCGGTTTGAACATCTCTTACAAATTTCTGTCCGAGCCTGCCGGCTATGACATCAACCAGCGTTTGATCGAATATGATAGCCAGGCGACGCATTTGCGGGCCTCGGTTGTCGGGCTTCTCAATACATTGCTGGTGGCTGTTCTGGGGTGCATCACGGCGACAATCCTGGGCGTAACCGTCGGGGTGCTGCGGCTGTCCAACAACTGGATCGTGTCCAAGTTGATGGCCGTTTATGTCGAGATTTTCCGCAATGTTCCGGTGTTGATTTGGATCCTGATCATCATGGCGGTGTTTGTGGCTGTGTTGCCGCAACCGCGTGATTTCCGGGGTGAGGATGCTGTCGCGTCGATGGTGTTGGGATCATTTGCCTTCACCGGGCGTGGTTTCTATACGCCTTTGCCGTTGTTTGGCCCGGGCTCGGGCATTGTTGTGGGCATCTTCATTGCGTCCATCATCGCGATCTTCGGCTATCGGCGCTATGCCAAGAACCTGCTGTTCAGCCAGGGCAAGCTGCTGCCGGTATTCTGGCCCTCGGTCGCGTTGTTCTTTGTTCCCGCCATCTTGATGTTTTTCATCATGGGCCGCCCGATCACGCTGGAATACCCTGAATTGAAAGGCTTCAATTTTGCCGGCGGCATCTATATGCGCAACTCGCTGATCGCCCTGTGGTTTGCACTGTCGATCTATACAGCCGCCTTTATTGCCGAGAATGTGCGGGCGGGTATTCTTGCGGTCAGCAAGGGACAAACCGAAGCGGCCGCGTCGCTGGGTTTGCGGCCCAACCGCATCATGAATCTGGTGGTCTTGCCGCAGGCGCTGCGGGTTATCATTCCGCCGCTCATTTCGCACTTTTTGAACCTGACCAAGAACTCGTCACTGGCGATCGCGGTGGGCTATATGGATCTCACCGGCACTTTGGGCGGCATCACGCTGAACCAGACGGGCCGGGCAATTGAGACCGTCTTGTTGCTGATGTTGTTCTATCTGACGATCAGCCTGAGCATTTCGGCGATCATGAATGTCTACAACAATTCCGTAAAACTGAAGGGGCGCTAAGATGGCTGATACATCCCAATACGCCTTTGTGCGCCATGAAATGTTGCCCGAGCAGTCGCCACCTGCGTCCGAGCAGGGCATCATCAAATGGCTGCGAGAGAACCTGTTTTCAAGCTGGTTCAATTCAATCCTGACGCTCGTCTCGATCTTTTTCATCTACAAGATCGTATCGGGTGCCTGGCCCTGGGTGACCAATGGCATCTGGTCAACTTCGTCTCTGGCGGAATGCCGCGAGGTGCTGGACGGCGCGACGGGGGCCTGTTTCTCGGTTCTGACCGAGCGCTGGAACCAATTGCTGTTCGGGTTCCAATATCCAAATGACGCCTATTGGCGGCCAACGCTGGCCTTTGTGCTGCTGGCCTTTGCGGCGGCACCGGTGTTGTTCAATAAATTGCCGCGCAAGATGCTGATCTTTACCGGGCTCTATCCGTTCATCGCCTTCTGGCTGATCTGGGGTGGCACAATCCTGACGCCGGTGATGGTGCTGGTCGGATTGATGGTCGGTTTCCTGGCGTTTCAGCGACTGGAGCAGCAAAGCTTTGCGATGGGCATGTTGGGCGGGATCGTCGCGGCAGTAGTCGCGATTTGGCTGGGCGGTTTCGTATCCAGCGCCTTGCCCGGATTTCTGGCCTTTGAAGCCGTTCCAAGCCGCGACATGGGCGGGTTCATGTTGAACCTGATCCTGGGCGTGGTCTGCGTATCGCTTTCGCTGCCCATTGGCATCTTGTTGGCTCTGGGCCGTCAATCCGACATGCTGATCATCAAGTGGATCTGTGTGATGTTCATCGAGTTCATTCGCGGTGTGCCCTTGATCACCTTGTTGTTCGTGGCCAATGTGGTTCTGGCCTATTTCTTGCCGCCGGGCACGAATTTTGACCTGATCCTGCGGGTGATCATCATGATCACGATGTTCTCATCGGCCTATATCGCCGAAGTGATCCGCGGGGGCCTCGCGGCGCTGCCACAGGGTCAGTATGAGGCTGCCGATAGTCTGGGTCTGGATTATGCGCAATCCATGCGTCTGATCATCTTGCCACAGGCGTTGAAGATCTCGATCCCGGGTATCGTCAACGTCGCGGTGGGCCTGTTCAAGGATACCACCCTTGTGTCGGTCATTTCGATGTTCGATCTGGTCGGTATGATCCGCGGCCCAGTTCTGTCATCCACGGAATGGAATGGCGTCTATTGGGAATTGTGGGGCTTTGCCGTCCTGCTGTTCTTCGTGGTCTGCTACGGCATCTCTCAATATTCACAATGGTTGGAGCGTCAGCTTCAGACCGATCATCGTTAAGAAAAGGATCGGAACATGTCTGCACAAGCACAGATGAAAGTCTCAGATCAGGTCGCGATCTCGATCGAAAACATGAACAAATGGTATGGCACCTTTCACGTATTGCGTGACATCGACCTGACCGTTTACCAGGGCGAGCGGATCGTCATCGCCGGGCCTTCGGGGTCGGGAAAGTCAACGTTGATCCGGTGTATCAACGCCCTGGAGGAGCACCAGAAAGGCCGGATCGAGGTGGATGGCACTGTGTTGTCCTCTGACCTCAAGAATATCGACAAGATCCGCTCTGAGGTCGGGATGGTGTTTCAGCACTTCAATCTGTTCCCGCACCTGACCATTCTGGAAAACCTGACGCTGGCACCGATCTGGGTGCGCAAGACCCCCAAGGCCGAGGCCGAAGAGGTGGCGATGCATTATCTGGAAAAGGTCAAGATCCCGGAACAGGCCGACAAATACCCAGGCCAGCTGTCTGGTGGTCAACAGCAGCGGGTGGCGATCGCACGCTCGTTGTGTATGAAGCCGCGCATCATGCTGTTTGATGAACCGACATCGGCGCTCGATCCAGAGATGATCAAAGAGGTGCTGGACACGATGATCGAGTTGGCAGAAGAGGGCATGACAATGCTGTGTGTCACCCATGAGATGGGTTTTGCCCGTCAGGTTGCCAACCGCGTGATCTTTATGGATGCCGGACAGATTGTTGAGCAGAACGAACCCGAAGAGTTCTTTAACAATCCAAAGAGCGACCGGACCAAACTGTTCCTCAGCCAGATCCTGGGTCACTAGGCCCCAACAGATTTTACCAAAAAGCCCGCCTCTGGTTGCCAGGGGCGGGCTTTTTCGTTGTGTCTTGCCGGTAGGCGGCGGCGTTATTCGGTGCGGAAAGTGTCAGGCAACAGGACAGTCCTGGTTTCTTCGGCCACCACTTCGGACAGCAGGCGCAGGATTTCGGAAGATTGCGAACTTGACTGCCAATGCAAAGAGATATTGATCCGTTTGCCGGGGACCAGTTCGATCAATTCGCCCCGGTCCAGGAAGGGCTGCACCGTGACTGTGGGCATCATGCCCCAGCCGGTGCCATTTACGCAGGCCAGCAGATAGCCTTCGTAGGACGGCACCATATGGGTGTTGGGGGTAAAGCTTTCGCCAAAAGCAAGTGTCATCCATTGTTCCGGCAAGGTATCCTTGCGATCAAAGGTGATTGTCGGCGCGGTTCGCAATTTGGTCAGCGTCAATTTGCCTTTGATGTATTCGTCCATGAACGAAGGCGAAGCGATGGCCATATATTCCATTGCGCCCAGCGAAATCCGTCGGCACCCCGTTACAGGTTTGGAATTGACCGTTACAACGGCAAGTGCTTCGCCCGAGCGCAGCGCTTGTTCGGTGTATTCCTGATCGTCGGGGATGATTTCGAAGCGGATGTTCAGCTCTTTGGCGGCGCGTTTCATCACATCCGGGAACCATGTCGCCAGGCTGTCGCTATTCACGGCAATCCGGATTGTCGCCGCGGATTTTCGGGTGCTGCCGGCCAGGGTGCCCATCTTGTCCAGCAATTCATGCTGAAGCAAATTCACTTGTTCGACGTGCTGGCACAGCTGTAGGCCGGTTTCGGTCGGCACACATGGACGCCCTCTGATGATCAGCACCGTGCCGACTTTGTCTTCCAGTTGCTTGATTCGTTGTGACACCGCGGATTGTGTGACATTCAACGCTCGAGAGGCGGCCTCAAAGCTGCCCTCGCGGACCACGGCGGCCAAAGCCGAAAGAGAATCATAGTCGAAGTTCACGTCAACCCCATAAATTACAATTAGTGCTCCTAATGAATGTGTAGCCTAATTGCAGAACATTACAAGATTCCTCAGGGCAATTGCCTTATTCTTGCCACATTTCATTAGCCAAACTGAAGATTCAACCTTAGGTTGAGTGGATAACGTTGAGAAAATCCTTTTTTTACAGAGAGTTGCCGATGTAGTGTCATGGGTGACCGAACCTGGGGGGGTTTTCAGATGTCAGGAAATACAGTGCGCCAGCGCTTTATGCGGCGTTTCGTTGGATTGGAAAAATACTCGCGTGGTGTCGCTTGGACCATCATCGCGGGATATGCAGCTCAGATCGTGGTGGCCGGCGTTATAGGCCATTATGTGATACAATCCGGCTTTACAGCCGGAACTGTTGCCGTATCGTTTATATTGGCCCTGTTCATTGCCACGCGAATGCGCGGGCTGAACAACATTGTCCATGAATGCAGCCATGCGACTTTTACGCAGAACCGGCATGACAACACTGTCATGGGTAGTGTTTGTGCCTCACTCGTCATGGGTTGTTTCAAGGACTACCGGGATGAACATTTGTCCCATCACGCCCACCTCGGTGATTATGAGCACGACATGGATCTTGCCGGGATCGAAGACCTGCGTATCCATGAGCCGCTATCATGGTCCACGCTGATGCGTCACGTCACAAACCCGTTTCTGGGGCGGCACCTGCCATACTATCTGGGGGTGAATCTGTCGCGGCGGGATGGCAAGCGCTACCGCTTGTTGAAGATGTCGTTGATCATCGGTTCCGGCATCATCCTGGCCTATCAGCCTGCAACTGCGCTTTTGTTCATTGGGTTGCCGTTTCTCTTTATCTATCCAACCATCAATTACTGGACAGATTGCCTGGATCACGCGGGCTTGGTTCAGTCCGAGGATGAATTGGATGCATCGCGCAACGTTTTGGCGCCAAAACCGGTTCGAATCCTGTTCTTTCCTCGGAATGATTGCTTTCATCTTGTGCATCACCTGTTTCCGCAGGTGCCCGCCCGCCATTTGGAAGCAACACATAGAGTCCTGGCGGAGGACCCGATTTATCAAGAAAAACAACACGCTATCAGGCCGGCGCACCGCTCGATATCTTCTGCGATGGCGGAAACAATTTGATTTAGATCAAATTTGTTGACAGCCCACATCACATTTGCTAATGTCACATTAGAAGATATGAATAAGCCGGCCTAATCCAAAGTTACCCGGTAGTGTTTTGTAAGAGTTCCGCCACCCGGCGAAGTGGCGAAAAGTACCCAGCCTGAGGCCTCTGTTTGGCGCATGGCACCCAGTTAATGTTTCGTAATCAGTTCGGGCCGCCCTTTGGGTGGCCCTTTTTCTTGCCTGGCGCCCATCGGCCGGCAATAATTCTCCAACAGCACAGCTAATATATATCTGCAAAGCGCTCGCCTAAAAGGCGACTAATGTATTGTTACCTGAGGGTAAAACGTCTGTTTCCAGAATGGAATACCGCCGAATTGAGCGCTCATGATCGACAAGACTCCATAGAAAACGCAGCAAAAACAACAGTTTGTAAAGTTTGAACCTGGTTAACAAATTGCCAATACCTCAATATTGATCTGTATCAAATTCATTGACAAGTTGCATAATTCAATCTAATCTCACATTAGACAAGTTAATGTTGGTCTCATCCCAAGTCGCCAACACAGTTAGTAAAGAGTGCGGGCAAACGGCGAAAATGCCCGAGAGTACACAGCCAGACGATATGTCCAAATCTGGTGTTCAGTTCATGTTTGTAATCAGTTCGGGCCGCCCATTGGGTGGCCCATTTTCTTTTGGCACTGTCGGCGCCGGATCACCTCAGCAGCGCGCGTGGGCCAACATGTGCCACCAGCTGGCCCTGCCTCCAGTCCACGTCCTGCCAATTGGAAGCGGTGAATGAGATGATGGCGGTATAGCCCGTTGGGTATCGGCGATAGGTGGCGTCCGGGGCGGGTTCTTGCAAAAGCAGTTCTGCCATCTGGCCAATTCCCGGGTTGTGACCGATCATCAAGACAACATTGCCGTGGGCAAGATTACGAAGTTGAGTCAGCATGTCTTGGGCGCGCGCAAGATAGAGCCTGTTTTCGAATTGGACCTGCGCCGGGCAATTCAGGACCGAATTCACAATTTCCCAGGTTTCCCGCGTTCGCTGCGCAGCCGAGCAAAGAACCTGTTCCGGGATGTGGTTGCCCTTTGCCAGCCATTGTCCGAGCGCATGTGCCGACGCGCGACCGCGTGGATTGAGAACACGATCCTGGTCATCTTGAAAAGGGTCGGTCCAGTCAGATTTGGCGTGCCGCATCAGGATCAAGGTCAGGGTCATGGATGAAAATACTTCATGTGGTGCTCGGATTGTTGCGGCGCACGGCCATACGATTTGCTCAGCGGGCAGGCGCGCCGTGCGGCACAGCCCAGGGTCATGCACGGCTGGCCGGAAACACTGTCCAGATAGGCGTGGCAGCTTGCAACATCATAGCCAAGAGCATCCAACGCGCCAACCGGACAAGCTGACAAGCAGGGTTTGTCCACGCAGGTCTGGCAGGGCGATTGCAGGGTAGGGGTGGCCGGTGCGGGCTCTGTCATTGCGATGGCACCGCGAAAGGAAACCCAAAGACCCGCACGGCTGTGCACCAATAAATGCGCGGCGGAAACAAAACACTGGCCCGAACGCAATGCCCAGGTGACGAACGGCAATGGCGGCGTGTGTCCGAACGGATAGACAGCCTGTCCGCCAAGTGATTGCGCAATACCGTCCAGAACCCGCACAGACCAACGATCAACCGGATTGGCCAAATCCTCTTGCGCCTCGGGGCTGGTCTGAAATTGCGCCCAGAACCGGGGGCCATCTGGCCCAAGCAGTGCCAGAGACCTGAAGCCGGAGGCAAAACCGTCACCTTGGTGCAATGGCAATATCCCCAGGACATCCAGGCCAGCGCGCTGCGCCTTGTCGGTCAGTAGGGCAAAGGCAGCGCCAACCACCTGCTAGTCCTGGCGGATCAAAGAGCCTGCGCCGTGGTCTGTGAACAGCTCCAGCAGGCAGGCATTTGGCGCACGACCGTCCAGTATGACCGCGGCACGCACGCCGCCCTTGAGTGCCGCAACCGCGGTTTCGGTCTTTGGGATCATGCCGCCTGCGATCGTGCCTTCTTTTGTAAGGCGCTCAATTTGTGAGACGCTCAGCTCGGTCAAAACATCGCCGGTATCGTTCTTGACCCCCGATACATCGGTCAACAGCAACAGCCGGTCCGCCTTCAGGGCGGCGGCGATGGCACCTGCGGCGGTGTCGCCGTTGACATTGAAGGTCTCGCCGTTTCGGCCCGCCCCGATCGGAGCAATCACCGGAATGATTTCGTCGCTTGCAAGATGGCGCAGAAATTCCGGGTTCACTTCCCTTGGCGCGCCCACAAAACCCAAATCGCGATTGGCGAAATCGCAAATCATCAAATTGGCGTCCTTGCCAGAGATACCGATGGCCTTGCCGCCCTGGGCGTTGATCGCCTGCACGATCCGCTTGTTCACGGTGCCTGCCAGCACCATTTCAACGACATCCATCGTCGCCTTGTCGGTCACGCGCTTGCCGCCGACAAATTCGGATTTGATTGCCAGTTTCTCCAGCATCGCATTGATCATCGGGCCGCCGCCATGGACGATCACGGGGTTTACCCCCACCTGCTGCATCAACACTACGTCGCGCGCGAAACTGTCCATGGCCTCGTCGCTGCCCATCGCATGGCCGCCCAGTTTGATGACAACCGTGGCACCATCATAGCGCTGCAAATAGGGCAGGGCCTGGCTCAGCGTGCGCGCAGTGGCAATCCAATCGCGGTTCATATTGTCTTGCTTTCTCATCGGTGCGTCCCTTGATCGTGGCCGCAGTTACCCAAATGCCGTGCGCAGGTTCAAGTCCGCAGCCACCTGCCTTGACCTCAATTCAGGAGATTGTTGCAATCACCGCGCGAAGTTGTGCCACGCCGTCACCCTTTTCCGATGAGGTTATGATCAACTCGGGATAGGCTGCAGGGTGTTTGGCCAAGGCGCTGCGCACCTGCTCCAGTATCTTTTTACGGTCTTCGGCCTTTACCTTGTCAGACTTGGTCAAGACTACCTGAAAGGTGACGGCCGAGCTGTCGAGCAGGGTCAAGATTTCCTGATCCACCTTCTTGATGCCGTGTCGCGCATCGATCAGGACAAAGGCGCGGCGCAGGTTGGGCCGTCCGGACAGATAGGATTTCAGCAGCCTTTGCCATTTGTCCACGACTGCCACGGGCGCGTTTGCATAGCCATAGCCGGGCAGGTCGACCAGATAGCGATCTGCACAGGTAAAGAAGTTGATTTCCTGGGTGCGGCCCGGGGTGTTTGACGCCCGCGCCAGGCCTTTTCTGCCCGTCAACGCGTTGATCAGGCTGGATTTGCCGACATTGGAGCGCCCCGCAAAGCAGATCTCGACCCGGTCCGCAGGTGGCAGACCTGACATGGCCACGACCCCTTTCAAGAACGCTGTTTCACCCGCAAACATCAGGCGCCCGGCCTCCAATGCGGGGGCGTCCGGATCAGCAATGTCAAAGGCGATTTTCATATCAGAACCAATCTGTCGCCCTGGACGACCGTGCCGGACTGCGTGACTTCTGCATAAACCCCAAAGTCCTGATGCCCCCACCCGGCATCGAGGGCGGCAAGTGTATCCGCATCCCTTTTGCCGGTGCTTGGGCTCGCGGTGGTCGCCATGCACCGGACAATGCGGTCACGCAGAACCACGCGCGCAGAGCCAATGCGCATTTCGCGCCCGATCCATTCAAATTCTTCCCATGGGGCCAGCCCTTCAATCCAGAAATTGCCGCGCCAGCGCTTTGGCGAAATGTCGCGCCCGATTTTCTGGGCAACGGCGCGATGAGAGCTGAGATTGATCAGGCTTATGGATGGAAAGTCGGTATCGGTCATACCGCGGTCAGCGGCCGCCAAGATCTGAGCAGAGGCGGCGCGGTCATTTGGCATCAGTGGGTGCACCCATTCCAAGAATGCCGCCGGGTTTTCATCGGGTTGAATGGTGACGTCCGGTCGATCCGGATGGCTGAGCGCGACGGTTCGGGTTGCCTCGTCCAACTTGGCCTCAATGGCCATCAATGCCGGCGCTTTTGACCCACGCGAAAAGTTCACGCAAGGCGCCCAGCCGGATCCATCGATCTTGCTGGCCGCGTGACGTACGGCCCAAACGCGGTCTCCGGGCATGGTGTGACCGGCGTGCAATTGGGTTTGCGTAACTTCTTCGCGCCCGTGGCTTTTGATCGGGTGGCGCCAGATATGGGCAACCTGACCCATGTTCTAGTCCGCTTTCTTGCGCTTGAAGCTTTTTCGAATATTGCCGAACACGTCGGGTTTGTGGCCATGGCTGCGCATGATGACATATTGCTGGGTAAAGGTGATCATGTTGTTGGCGATCCAGTAAATCACCAATCCGCTGGCAAAAGTGCCCAGCATGAACATGAAAACCCATGGCATCCAGGCAAAGATCATGGCCTGGGTCGCGTCTGTTGGTGCGGGGTTCAGTTTTTGCTGCAGCCACATCGAGATACCCAACAATATCGGCAGGACACCCAAAGACACGATGGCAAAGATGGAGTTGGGATCAGGCGGCGCGAAGTTCAGCAGGCCGAACAAGTTCAGGATCGACGAAGGGTCGGGCGCTGACAAGTCGCGGATCCAGCCAAACCAGGGGGCGTGGCGCAATTCGATTGTGACAAAGATCACTTTGTACAGGGAAAAGAAGATCGGAATTTGCACCAGGATTGGCAAGCAGCCGGAGGCGGGGTTTACCTTTTCCTTGCGGTAAAGTTCCATCGTTTCCTTTTGCATTTTCTGGCGGTCGTCGCCGACGCGTTCCTTTATCTTCTCCATTTCCGGCTGCAACTCTTTCATGCGTGCCATGGATACGTAGGATTTATAGGCCAGCGGAAAGACCAGCGCCTTGATGACCAGGGTCAGCGCGATGATCGACCAGCCCATGTTGCCGACAATCGTATTGAGCCAATGCAGCAGTGCGAACATCGGTTTGGTCAGGAAAAAGAACCAACCCCAATCGATGCTGTCGAGGAACCCGGCGATGTTGTTGTCGTTCTGGTAGTTGCGGATCGCTTCCCATTCTTTGGCGCCCGCGAAAAGTTGGCTGGTCGTGGCGTATGTCGCACCCGGGGCAATGGTTGCGGCCGGCAAGCGGGTTTCGGTCAAGAGGATGTTGGAACTGGGGACATATTTCGAAACGGAAGCGAAGGCCTGGCCTGCCGGTGGGATCAGAGTGGTCATCCAATAGTGATCGGTGAAGCCGATCCAACCCTGCTCCGCCACATCGACGCGTTCGAGGTTGGCACGCTCGGCGTCGGAATAGTCCAGATCGCTCAGGTCGGCGTAGTCGATTTCCTTCAACTCTCCGTCGGACATGCGAACCACGCCCTCATGGATGATGAAAAACCCCTTCTGATCGGTTGGCTCTCCGTGGCGGGCAATCAGGCCATAAGGCGCAACACGTGCCTCTGTTTCAGTGTTGTTCTGGACGCTCTGGGTAATTGTGAACATATAGTTCTCATCGACCGAAATGGTGCGGCGAAAGGTCAGACCCTTGGCATTGTCCCATACCAGGTTGATCGGCTGGTCCGGCGAAAGCTCGGTTGCGCCATTGATCGACCAAAGCGTGTTTGCGCCAGGCACGTCGGCATAGTCCAGGGCGCCGCCCGGTGCCCATCCATACAAGGCGTAATAGGCTTCGGGCTGCTCGACCGGGCGCAGCAATGTAACGTTCGGGCTGCCGTCGGCCAGGCTTACTCGGTAATCATTGAGCGCCAGGTCGTCGATCCGCCCGCCGAGCAGGGAAATGCTGCCGGACAGGCGCTCGGTCTTGATGGCGATGCGCGCGACCTTTTCAGTGGGTTCAACTGCCTGGGCGGTGGCATTGGCCGGGGCCGTGGCATCTGCTGGCGGTGCAGGTGCGACCTGTGCCTGACCTTGCGGCGCGGTCGTTGCGGTTGCATTGGGATCGGAGACCGGATCTGCAGGTGGAAAAAGAACGAACCACACCAAAATCACCAGAAAGCTGAGCGCCGTTGCCAAGATGAGGTTCTTGTTTTGATCGTCCATCGCACCTGAAACCCGGATAGTTTGTGTCTGGGAGGTTCAACAGGTCGAGGGCCAAAAGGTCAAGCGGTTTTGATGGTTCGGTGGTTCCGATTATCCGTGTTTTTGGGGGATTTCGGGCATATCAGGCAACTTGGCCTTGTGCTGGGCAATCCATGTCAGGCTGTCATGAAGGGATATCGGGCGGCAGACCGAATGACCTTGCACCGAGTTGCACCCCAACTGGGCCAGCATCGCGTGTTCGCCCGTGGTCTCAACGCCTTCGGCGACTGTGTCCAGTGACAACCTTTCGGCCATCGTCAATACGGCAGCCACCATGTTTTGTTGTTCGCGGTCGCGATCCACGCGTGTGACAAAGCTTTGGTCGATCTTGATCCTGTGAACCGCAAAGCGACGGATGTTGGCGATCGAGGCGTGGCCGGTTCCAAAGTCATCTAGGTCGATCTTGCAGCCCATTTCTGCCATGCGCGCAATGTTGTTCACGTTCACCTCGTCATTCGCATCGGCAATGACATCTTCCAATATCTCAATACACAGGCGGGAAGGATCAATGTCGTGGCGATCCAACTCCCATTTCACCTTGTCGCAGGCCATCGGGTCGGCCAGCCGTGTGGCGCCAAAGTTGATGGAAACAGAGGGTATGTCAAAACCGGCTTCGTCCCAGATGCGCAAGGCGTTCAACGCGCCGTCCAACATGATTTCGGATAGCCGGCTTTCATGGCCCTGAGCGATCAATGCACTCAGGAAATCGCGGGCCGGAATAACACCGCGCGTCGGGTGCTCCCAACGGGCCAATGTTTCAAAGCCGGTGATCTGGCCTGTGTGGGTGGAGACTTGCGGTTGGAACCAGGGCACGATCTGGCCTGATTCCAGGGCTTCCGTGACCTCGCAGGACAATGCCTCGCGTTCCTGGCGGCGGCGCAGCAATTCCGGGGAATAGGCGCGAATCATGGCGCTGCCTTGCACTCTTGCTTCGTCCAGGGCGCGTTCGGCGCATTCCAGCATGACATCGCCATTTCGCGACGGCGCCCGACCGGGCAGGCAAAACCCGACAGAGGCGGTGGCAAATACCCGCGCGCCATCAATCGGGAATGGTTCGGCCAATTCCGCCTGGATGCGGGCGGACATCTGAATGAGGGTCTCGAGATCGGCGCGTTTCATCGGCCCGATGGCCATGCCAAATCGGTGCCCGCCCAAACGCACGACGACGTCTGTATCGCGTAGCGCTGACGCGATGCGCTGCGCAGCCAGTCGGCGCAGCTTTGCAGTCGCCTCGGTGCCAAACTGGGCTTCAATCGCTTCCATCTCGTCGATTTCGACGGCGATTGCCGCGGCTGTGCGTCCGGTCGATTCCTCGGCCAATAGCGTTTGTGTCAGCGCTTTGCTGGCTTTGGTCCGCAGGGCCAGGCCAGTTTCACCGTCAGTAGCCTCATTCCAGGCCGGTCCGGTTCCCGAGAACATGCCCGCCAGGGCAAAGAAGGCTGGCAACAACAGGGCCAGAAAAATCATGGCTTGTTCGCCGATCAGCCAATAGCCCGCCAGCATGGTCGCCGGTACAAACATCAACACCTGCGGCCCCGACGCCAAATCCACGACAGATTGGCACGCGCGCCCCAACCTGGAAAACAATTGCCCCATCATGACCCGACCCCTCGAATTGCATGCGCCCCCACGACGCAGGTCAAATCTAGACGGGCATGGTTTGTTCCCGGTTAATCGGTGAAATCCAAATTCGGAGGATTTTGTTCAATTTCGCCATTCCCGCGCGTCAAGGCGGCAAAGTCGAAAAGCTTGGGGTCAAGCAGATGGCTGGGCCGGGCGTTGGTGAGTGCGCGGAACATGACCTGCCTGCGCCCGGGCGCGTTCGCTTCCCAGCCATCGAGGATCTTTTTGACCTGCTGGCGCTGCAAACCATCTTGAGACCCGCACAGATCACATGGAATGATCGGGTATTTCATCGCGGCGGCGAATTTTTCGCAATCGGATTCGGCCACATGGGCCAAGGGACGATAGACAAATAGATCGCCCTCTTCGTTCACAAGTTTCGGCGGCATCGTGGCCAGCCGTCCACCGTGAAACAGGTTCATGAAAAATGTTTCCAGGATGTCGTCGCGATGGTGACCCAATACCACCGCCGAGCATCCCTCTTCGCGGGCGATCCGGTAAAGATTTCCGCGCCTTAGACGAGAGCATAGGGCGCAATAGGTGCGACCTTGCGGGACTTTGT
>Ga0316205_10001603_pt1 | contig 27356 bp, 21 predicted proteins | sample 3monthpyrite_MG_FD_204941 | JGI IMG/M metagenome (GOLD analysis project Ga0316205, IMG submission 204941) | Microbial mat bacterial communities from mineral coupon in-situ incubated in ocean water Damariscotta River, Maine, United States -... | ecosystem: Environmental > Aquatic > Marine >... | reverse complement strand
GGAATTTTATGGTTTTTTGCGGCACATGCACTTGAATCTACGATCATCCCTTTAGAACTGACACATGAGCATAGAAACTATCTGGCAGATTACGGCATCATTCTTAGCCTGTCCTACCTGCTGTTTACAAGACAACTATTTATCAACCTCAATAAGGTAATTCGATACAGCAGCATGATATTATTCATTGGGATTATTTCCACAATAACCTCCCAAAGAGCCTACCAGTGGAGCGATAATGTACTGCATGCGATATATGAAGCCAAACACCATCCAGAATCTCAACGATCTGTATTCGCCGCCGGTAGAATATATTTCAACCTGACCATATACACCAATGCTGATAAATCTGAAGATGCATTCAGAATGCTGGAAAAAAGCAGGCAGCTCAACAAAATAGACATACTGCCCAATGTTTCACTCATTCTTTTAAGCTACCAACTCGGGCTACCCATCAAGAAAATCTGGCTCGACGATGCAAAAAAAAAGTTGCAAACTTTACCTATACGTCCAACCAGTACCGCCTCTCTTAAGGAATTATCAAAATGCCAAAGTATGAAGAAATGCAAATTAAGTAACGAAGAAATGAAATCCCTGTTTGAACATGCGCTCACGAATACTTCAGCTCACAATGCCGGTCATCGCTATCCTGACATCTTAACGATTTACGCATATTACGTACTTAATAACAACAAAGACTACAAACTTGGCTACTCATTATTTAAAGAAGCCATAATGCTATCACCAGAAACCATGCAATACAGGTTGAATTTAATTGATTTACTACTAGTAATAAGACAGTATGACGAAGCTCAGGCTGAATTAAAATTCATAAAGGAGAATAACCCTCTTGGTAAATATAACGACATCATTAAAGCTATAGAAGATGATATAGTGAAATTATCGACCAAAAGGTAATTCAATAAAAGATGATCAACCATTCAAATATTAGCATAATCCTGCCTTGTCATAATGAAGCCGAAAATTTGTCCGACTTTCTCCCAATATTATGCAGCACCTTCAGCAATGCTGAAATAATTGTAGTGGATGACGCCTCTACTGATAGCTCATATGAAATTGCAAATAATTTTCCTGTAAAGATCATCAGGCACCCCCGGAATTTGGGCAATGGCGCCAGCATTAAAACAGGTGCACGTGCCGCATCAAACGAATACCTTGTATTCATGGACTCAGATGGGCAGCACAACCCTAAAGATATACCATTATTACTTGAAAAGCTGGAACAAGGCTTCGATATGGTAGTTGGTGCGCGCACTTCAAAATCCCACTCCTCATTATTTCGACTGGCAGCAAATACTTTTTATAATAAACTGGCTTCATTTATGACAGGTTTTACCATTGAAGATCTTACCTCAGGTTTCAGAGCAGTATCTACACACAAATTTCGCCAATTCCTATACTTGCTTCCTAACGGCTTCTCATATCCAACAACTAGCACAATGGCATTTTTCCGTTCTGGTTATCCTGTTGCCTACATTCCGATTAATGCATCAACAAGAAAAGGTAAAAGCAAAATACGACTTTTAAAAGACGGAGCTCGATTTTTTATAATAATATTAAAGGTTGGCGCATTATTCTCTCCTATGCGATTTTTCCTGCCCATCAGCCTTGCATTTTTTATATTGGCAAGCGCATACTATATTTACACATATACTACGACAGGCCGTTTCACAAATATGAGCGCCTTACTATACATCACGTCAATTATTACCTTCATGATCGGCATCGTCTCAGAACAGATCTCATCATTACATTATCGATTCTCAGAAAATAATGCGAGAAATAACGATGACTAGCCAATTCACTTAAAAATGATTCACTGCATTATTGGAACACGCGCGCAACTTGTAAAAATGGCTCCTGTAATAAGAGCAATAGAAAAACATGGCTGGCCACTCCGCCTCATTCACACAGGGCAACACAGCGAAAGCATGCAATCATTATGCAAGGATTTCTCAATTCAAACGCCATGGCAATCGATTATTATAAGCAATGAAGTAAATTCCATTTTCAAAGCCACTGCCTGGCTGACACGCCTGTTATGGCAGGTCCTATTTAAATCAAATAAACATATAATAAAATCGCAAAAGGGCAATGATATTATTCTTGTACATGGCGATACTTTTTCTACATTACTTGGTGCGATACTGGGAAAACGTTCTCATACAAAAGTAGCACATATTGAGTCCGGCCTACGATCACATAATATATTCAATCCTTTTCCCGAGGAACTCAATCGACTCGCCACATTTCGTCTTACGGACATTGCCTTCTGCCCAGGAGAATGGGCATACAACAATATTAAAAAATACCGAACAATTGAACGTATTAACACCAAGCATAACACCTTACTTGATTCACTAAGACTGGCATTGAAATCAAATGACAGTAAAAACAATAATCAGGAAATACAAAAATATGCCGTATGCTCACTACACAGATTTGAAAATTTATTTCACAAAAAAAGATTAATTAAGATAATAAAATTGCTTGAAATCGCATCAGAGCAATACCCATTAATTTTTATACTTCACCCAACAACAAAGAAAAGACTTGAAAGCACTGGTCTAATTGATGAGCTAAAACGATATAACATTACATTTAAAGATCGAACAGGTTATTTCGAATTCATAAAACTAGTATCCTCATGTAGCTTCATGATAACAGATGGCGGAAGCAATCAAGAAGAACTGTCATATATGGGCATACCTACCTTACTCATGCGAAAAACTACTGAACGTCAGGAAGGCCTGAATACCAATACCGTTATCTGTGACTACAACACTGACACTCTAAAAGACTTTCTCAATAATCTTGGCAATTATCGTTACGACAGAATAGACTATAATAATTCTCCTACCGAAATTATTATGCAACGCCTTTCTGAATTTTCAGATAAATAACAATGTCGAATCTAATAACCAGCTATATAGAATACAATATATCAGGAAGACACTAACAACGAATGCGCATAGTAGTCATCACAAAAAGACAATATATGAGCAAGGATCTTATTGATGACCGCTATGGTCGTTTTTATGAGATACCCCTAGAATTAAGCAAGTTAGGGCATGAAGTCATTGGTGTTACATTAAGTTATAGAAAACGTGATGAAGGTATCCTGATTGATAACCTCGAAGAGCACTACAAGTGTCAATGGTATTCATATAACCTAAGAAATTTTATTTTACCTCGGATAAAAAAACACCAGGATCGACTTCAAGCAATAGTTGAATCATTTAAAGCAGATGTTATTTGGTCATGTTCAGATACCCTACATGCCATCATCGGAAGCAAGCTTTCAAAAAAAACCGGGATACCATACGTAGTTGATCTTTATGATAACTTCGAAAGCTATGGCCTCTCTCATATACCCGGCATCCAGCCATTATTTAAACGAGCTATAAAAAATGCCAACACTACAACCTGCATCAGTCAGGCATTGGCTCGCTATGTTTCAATCAATTACAAGCCAAAGGGAACTGTAAGCGTTTTAGAAAATGCAATCCCGGAGAATTTATTTCACTCCATGGACAAAGCATCTTGTCGGCAGCACCTTAACCTGCCTGTCGATGCTCTCTATATGGGGACAGCAGGCGCACTGAATCATGAGCGTGGAATCGATATTTTGTTTAAAGGATACAAACAACTTTCTCGTGAATTCAACAATCTTCATTTACTTATTGCCGGCCCACTTGGAAAGAATATTACTCTTCCCGATGACCCTAAAATTCATTATCTGGACAAGCTTTCATACGATAAGGTCCCATACCTCATTAATTCACTTGATTTAGCAGTTGTCTGTAACAGAAATACCAGCTTTGGAAAATTCTGTTTCCCTCAAAAGATTTACGAATTTATAGCATGCCACACTCCATTTATCGCATCTGCTGTCGGCGCCACCGATGAGTTGCTAAAAGAATATCCTTATTGTCTCTATCAAGCTGATGACTTGAAAAGTTTTATTTCAGTAGCAACTGATCAACTTAAACATCCTCGCCAAGCTGAAATTGATACACCAACATGGAAAGATCAGGCACTTAAACTTGAATCTGCTTTAAATATTTCAAAGAAGATATGAAAAAACTGGTGATTGACAGATTAAATAACGCATCACTGAAGCTAGACTTTCGCTACAATGGTGTTTATTCTTCTTAATATATTTCACAGTTTAAATTCAGGATAACTCACAGTATCACGATTTTAAATTTGAAAGACATAACAGAGAATGTATATTATATGAAAAAAAGCAGTGGTTCCCGGCTTTCAGCCATATTCCGCGTTATTCGCATTTCAATGCAACGCATGCTATTAATACCAATTGTCCGATGGTTAATTGGATCCATTCGCCTGTTCTATTATGTTCGCATTAGAAAAAACTTGCGCACGCTGGCATCTGATCGCGCTTTCGAACTTACACTGATTCACAATCTGGATGCCCTTAAAAGGCCGCGTACAGATTTTACGATGGATCGTGTTGACAGACTACTGCGTCCTTTCAGCGCCGTGGAAACGATTGGCACCAACTCAAACATATTAATCATTGGACCTCGGACTGAAAATGACCTGCTGATGTTTCTGGGCTATGGGTTTGAACGTTCAAAAATGCATGCTATCGATTTAATTTCTTATTCTCCCTGGGTTGAGCTTGGAGATATGCATAATATTGAGCACCCTGACAACACCTATGATGGCGTATTTTGTGGCTGGGTACTCAGCTATAGCGCATCACAACGTGATGTCGCAGCTGAAATTACCCGGGTTTCAAAAGATGGTGCACTAATAGCAATAGGAATCGATCACGTTTCCCTGACCCCTGAGGAACTTGAAAAAAGAGATGGATACGCCATTATTCCGGCTGATTCTACGGCAGAGCATGCTAACTCCGCTGATGAAATACTGGATTTATTCGGTGACGCTGTTGATACTGTCTATTTCAAACATGATGCGCCTTTCAAAAACCAGCCAGATGTCCTGAATCGCGTTAACTCTTACGGGGGCTCCACCATTATGGTGGTGTTCAGTCTGAAAAAATGAGCAACGACGATATAATGAAATCATCAGGTGGTAGTTTCTTTCTTCAAATAGTGATGCCGTTTCGCTATGATGCTCAGAGGAGATGATTGAGATGAGTGTTTCTGGATTAATGAGCCACTTATGGTCGACACTACTGGAATCACTCAGATTATTTATCAACACACTACGCTTTCTGATTGGTTATTCCGCATTTCTCATCACGGGCACCACACCAAAATTTGCCACGCGAGCCCTTGCTCATCTAAGCAGTTTTTCCAATGGTCGTTTAAATGACTTATTGTCCTGGTTTATTTCCATGCGACATCCACCTGACCCTGTAGAAGATGTCACAGGCACCCTGGGCAATTTAAAGAAAGAAGACGTTAAAGAAATCGTTAGCGAAATAAGAGAAAAAGGCTATTACGTTTTTGATAAAAAATTATCGCCGGAGATGTGCGATAAACTGCTGAATTTCGCATTGACAACACCATGCACACCAATGAAGATGAATCATACAGATAAACTCGATGCATTCGGGTATGTGCCGGAAGCGCCTCGCATCTATGATCGAGACAACCCTGTTTCCGTTCGATACGATTTTGCAGCACAGGATTTAATGCAAAATTCAGTCGTTCAGAATCTGATTACTGACCCAACTTTTTTAATATTGGCAGAAAATTATTTACGATCTAAACCTATCACGGACATAAATACCATGTGGTGGAGTAATGCCAGTCGTGGCACTGAGGGGAGTTCGTCAGCAGGACAATTCTATCATGCCGATCTTGATCGCATACGGTTTTTTAAATTTTTTGTATACCTTAGCGATGTGGATCATAACAACGGCCCGCATTGTTTTGTTGAAGGCTCTCATAAGAAAAAACCGCGACCATTATTACGCGGATCCAAACGAATCTCCGATGATGAGATGAAGCAACATTATTCTACAGATAAACTAGTTGAACTCACCGGCAAACGTGGGACTATTGTTGCTGTAGACAACATAGGCTTTCACAAGGGTAAAGCACTACTGGAAGGAGAGCGACTTATTCTTCAGATACTCTATGAGAATAGCAGTTTTGGCTCCAGCTATATACCAATAGAGATTAATGAGCACTTCCAGAAAAACTTTACTGACTATATTCAAAAACACCCAAGGTTAGCCACAACCTATCGGTGGAAAACCTGAACCAGGTTCTTTTATAAACCTTTCCACTTTTGTGTCAGTCAATATTTATATTTCCCAGCCTTGAATAATGAAATAATATTCTCATATAACGCAACAAACAGCACGCCTCGGACGAATAATAATCATTTAACTGCGAACACTTTATTTACGGGCTACTATCACCATTTGATGACAATGATATGGGTCCAGCTTTTCTAGTGCTGGCTGCATAATATTAGGAAATGGATATAAACCAAAGCCATGCCCGGTAACTTCTCTAAAGCCAATCATTCTAAGATAAGACATAAGAACCCGGTAACTAAAAACGACCAAATGCCTGTGAACCGGTGTATCGCTTTCTGTATCGGGATCAAAATTGTCACTCCTCACTTTAATAAACTCCTCCTGTTTTAATAAATTATCCGAGTCCGGGTGAGGTCCTGATGATGGCATTTTCCCTAACAGAATCAATAGGGCAGTAAAATATGTACTGATATTTGGAGTTAAAATAACCAGGCAGCCATCTTCTTCCAATACACGGTGGCATTCTTTTAAGTAACGACATGGATTCAGCAAATGCTCTAAAACAGATAAGCCTAAGACACATTTAAACTCATTATCGGCAAACTGAAGTTCCTTATTCAGATCTCCTTGCACTATATTCAAATTCTGATTCTGGGCCTCTTTTACTAAGGAATCACTCCATTCCACCCCATAGTATCTATCCATTTGAAAATCGATCATTTCATTTAAAACATTGAATTTGTATCCATTACTCGCACCGCAATCAAGACATTTGCCACCTTCTTCCAATGACTGCACAATCTCCTTATGAGCCAATGCATATGCTTCTCGCATTGTCCTTTGATATAAGCCCTTAAAATACTTTTTGATCACTACTTAATATTCCTCATGAGTTTTCTTAAAAATACGGTAATTACAGAAAATAACATACAAGATACCACCATAATTACGCGACTCCAACGCCAAACAGGCGTGCAATCTTTTTATAGCAAATTCTTACCCCCAAAATAAAATAGGAGGCACATAAAACTACAATATCTGGACGGATATAATGATCACCACCCTTACTTGTTATCATCGACACTTTACGAAAACTATGTTCCTTCACAAGATGAAATTTCACACCCTTGCACTTCATGTAGTAGCCGTATTTATACACACCGATATCCGTACTTCCGACATCAGGAAGCACGTTGGATTTCACATAATTATTCAGGATATCCATAAGCTCTTCATGGGACGATGGCTTTATACAGCAGTTTAAATCTTCATATTCTGCCCTTCCCATGACAATTGATACTTTATTTAAATAACAGGCTTCTATACCCATAGTTGAACCATACGTAAGTATTATTGAGCAATTTCTCACCAATGCATAGGAATCAACCTTTTCTTCTGCATGAATTATATTTACAAAAGGAAACTTGGTGGATATTTCCAACATGCCTCGTGTCTGGGAATTATTAATTTTTGAAAGGTTCGGGTGAACACGAATATAAATACAATAATTGTCACCTGCTGCGACATCATTTAAAAGTCTGGTTATCCCTTCATTTTGATCCTTGTAAAATGGATTCTTCCATTCATCTATTGCTACAAACTCCTCTTCAGATGAAATAAATATTCCGATATTTATTTTGGAATCATCAAACTGCAGTGGCAATTCACCTCTTTTCTTTCCTTTTTGAAATGAAATATGTGCTTGTGGCACTCCTTTTAATCTTTCATCATACCATTCACGTGCTATGTTTTCTTTTTCAGGCTCCGTTAAAACAGAATCACGCCATATTGACTCGATTTTATTCTTTATTATTGCCAAATCATGGGCATAGCTATTTTTAAAATATGAATACCCTCCTATTACACCTGCCCTTTCATGTAGATAGCAATCAATATTTAACTCCTGGGCAACACGTAACGCAGGCCTTAATGCAGACATTCTGCCGTTAAATAAAATAAAAACATCAGGTGAATTACTATTCAAATAATTTAGCATTGAAAAATATACTGTAGCAGCTGTTTCAATATTATCACGTATAATCGTCTTATTATTAATTACTGATGGATACGGCTCACGAAGAATAGTTACAACAGAAGAAATTGCCGCCAGCCCTATGTCGGCATTATTAATAAAAATACTCCGTATTTCATCAAGCGATTTATAGCTTTTATTAGAAATCTCACTTACTTCTTCTTTCTGACTATCTGTAAGATTATCTATATGCTGCACTGTTACCTTACTTTCCCCTAACCATGCAATACCATTCTTGAATCTTGATCTGCAACGCCAGCATTTTTCAAAATAATGATACGGGTTTGGTCCACATGAAGATAACTCTTTATGGCAAGTTATGAAAATAACTTCACAACCTTTATCAATATAGTTTTTAGCTATCTCAAGTTCTGTTTCAAAATGTGGATCCCACACAGCAAACGGTGAATAAATCATTACTTTCTTATTCATTCGAAAACTCATATTTTTATAATATTAATTTTAAAAATTTTAATCTTGCTTATTAACACTGAAAGAAGCATCTGCATCAATTAAACTTTTAAAGTAATCATTCTCTGCTTCTAATTTTGCATAGTCTCCAGCACCAACCAACTCCCCTTTATCAAGCACATAAATACAATCGCACTCTTTGACAGTTGATAAACGATGCGCAACAATTACAATCGTAATTTTACTGGAAAGCACCTGCATTGCATCCATAACAATATTCTCAGTAGCACCGTCTAAAGCACTTGTTGCTTCATCTAACACAAGCACATCTGGATGATGATATAGCGCACGAGCAATACCAATTCGTTGTCGCTGCCCACCACTTAGCTTAATACCTTTTTCGCCGACTAATGTCTGGTATTTATGAGGGAGTTCATCTGTTATAAACCCATGTATATTTGCAATTCGTGCTGCGCGCTCTACATCATCCATATTTATTTTTTCAGGATGAACTCCAAATGCAATGTTTTGCGCTATTGATTTATCCATCAGGTAAATTGACTGTGGCACATAGCCAAGTCGTTCTTGCCACTCCCTGACATTAGCTTCATTTACATCAACTCCACCAATAGAAAGCTTACCAGAGTCAGGCGTCAGCAACCCTAGTATTAAATCAATTATTGTTGTTTTACCAGAACCGGTTGCACCAACAATACCAATCGTTTGATTTACATTTATTTCCAAAGATATATTTTTAATGTTAGGGACCTGAACATTAGGGTACATAAAGACTATATCTTGCAAATTGATATCCCCCGTTAATACTACTTCACTCCTGGGCGATTCATCAGTACTCTTAATATCTTTATTTTGAGCAAGGTCATCATGCAATATTTCTAATGCGGGAAAATGATACCTACATTCTGTAACTGCAGTAAATATCACATGCAACGCATTCATGAGTCGATATCCGGAAAATGCGTACAAGCCAATAATTGGCATCACATATTCCATATCTTTCTTAACAGCAATCAGGTATAACACAATTAATAATATGCCGCCAAAAGCAATTGTTTCAAATGCATATTTTGGTATTTGCGAAAATATTCGGCTCTCGGTCGTATATAATGCATGCCGAAATGAAGGCTCAGAAAAACGTCTTAAAAAATCCTCCTCTTTTCCCAGTAACTTAAGATCCTTTATCCCTCCAAATGCTTCATTGGCTGCAATAAACCTTTCTCTCGCAGACAAGGAAGCCTCACTCCCTATTCGATATAACTTTTTCCTGATTAAATAATAAAAGAAGGAGTAAACAGACCCAAGCACTAAAGAAACTGAAAAAGCAAGGGCCGGATCAACCAGAAACAATAACACAACAATAAATATTGCAATAACTACTCTTGCAATTGCCTGCATGCCAGGTATCAAAACGCCAATCACCACACGGCTTACTTCACTGATTATATTTTTACTAAGCTCTGCCGTATTATTTGTAACAAAATAAACATAAGGCTTATAAAGGTATTTTTTTAATAATCTTTCCGCAATAATATGCTCTTGCATATTGGAAAATCTAAGTAACATCCAAATAGTAAAGGCAGTGAACGCGTTTCCTATTAATAATGCCAGTAGTGCCACCGAGCCCAGAAACAACAAAAAATAGTCAACATTTGAAAAATTCAAATAGGTATATACAGCATTTACATAAACATTCGTCTGAATCACTTCAGGGTTCGCCACTACTGCCAGAAACGGCATCACCGAAGAAATACTCATTGCTTCTAATAAGCCAGCAACCATAATGAACATAAAAAGCCAAATTAACTTTTTCTTTTCATGTCTGGAGAATAATGAAAATACCATGCGTAAAAGTCTGGTCATAATAAATAAATTTTACTCGTATATAATCTTTAATATTACCAAGCGGTTTACCCGCTCATGTTAAAACACAGCATAAGCATGAAGCCTCATGCCAACTATATATTTAATAACGCACATCAGTAGCAGCGATAAGTTCCTGCAATTTTTGTATCTCATCATATGGCAATGAATACCCTTTACCTCCTGGAGGAATACAACTTATTACACGTTTCTTACAAAGCAACGCAACAACCATAGCCATGCTATCACCGCCAACAACTATTTTATTCTGTGCAATTTCCTCTAATAATGCTTCACGTCCACCTATTTCAACCAGTCCTTTATACTGCTCTTTTGCCCATCTATATTTCTCAGCTGATTCAGATGGATGAGGACGAATTGTTATTTTACTAACTGCCTCACCCAATACATCTATATTTTCAATCAGGTATGTCAAAGTATCGAAGTCAGTATACCCCAGATGCCGCTGGTCACCATGTATTTTCAGCATGGCTTCACCCAGGTTATCACTTAAAAAAAGCACACCGACACCCTTTCCCTCAGGCGCATCATCTATAATTATCTTTTGAAACTGATTACGTATATCCTCGAAAGCCGGGTTACTCACCAATGTAACAGGTATTTCAGGAAACTCCTCAGTGGCTATCTCCTTTGCATAAGAGTCTCCTACCCATATTTCATCTGGCAAATGCCTAACTCCATTTCTAATAAACCGTTCCTGATAATTCACCCAATGATCAAGAAAAGCGACGGTCTTCTTTTTCATTTTTCTCGCCATCTCAAACACACGCCATTCAAGATCAGATTGCCAGCTAGTACCACAGAGAAAGCATTCTGCTTGAGCCATTGCGCTATCAAGTGGAATAGGTTTCACCACCCCAAGTTTTCGCTCAAATATACCGAGAGCGGGACCTTCAATACAATAATATGGATTTATGTCTTGCTGCTTAATATAACTTGAAAGTATCTCAGCACCACCAGCATCATGGCATACAATCGCTAATTTACTCTCAAAATCAGACATCTGAAAACTTTGCGAAGTGAAGCACGTCAACTGCAATACCCTCTACCACTTCTTGCTCATTTCTAGTGGCTTCAAGCTGCATACCTGATCGCTCCATTATTTTTATCATACCGATATTATCACGCAACGTTCCGCCAGTAATTTTTCGTATTGTTATAGCGCTATACAAATAATCCATCAACAGCAGCCATGCCTCAAGACCATACCCTTTACCCCATACTGAACGATCTCCTATCATTAACCCCATATCTGCAGTACTGTGATGCAGATTTACATAAGCTGTTATCGAACCAATTATGCGCCCACTTTTATTCTCTTTAACAGAAAGAAAGAAATTATCTGTACCCATAAAAGACTGCACATAATCTAAACAACTTTCCGTGCTATGCTGCACGAAACGTTGATTACTAAAACGAACCACTTCGCAATCATTCAGCCAACTAACATATTCATCCGTTATGTTTTCATCACGTACAGACTGCAGACTAATCTTATCGCCTTTTAGTATTATAGTTTTACCTGACAAATTATAAGCACCCTTTATTCAATTCGTTTCAGCCTATCCATATTCGCCCAAACTTTTACAAAAGCCTGAACAATCAGGTCAACATCATTATCCGATAGCTCATTAACGCACATTTCATACCCCATAAACGTTGAATCATGTAGCATTTCGGAAACTGGACATATGCCTTTATTATAATTCACATCACGTTTGCAAATATCCGATGACCAAGGAAAACCTTTCGAACCATAAGCCATTTTCTGCTGATACATTGGCAAAAGATGTACGTTAACATAACCATCAGCCAGTCCATCTACACCCTCAGCTGTCAACGCCTCAATTATACGAGCCCGAGATACACCAAGCCGATTTATATCCAGTACAAGTGGATACATATAATAAGCATGAGTACAATCAGGTTTAATAATTGGTGTGCGAAGTCCTGCCAGCTTTTTTAACCCTTTGGTCAAGCGTTCAGCAGCACGCTGACGTCCAGCCACCAGGTTATCCAACTTTTTCAATTGCTCAATTCCGATGGCGCACTCCATCTCACCCAAACGGAAATTATACCCGACCATATTCGCAAGATTGCTTACACCTTTATCTTCCACCACAGCTTCTGCATGATTACGTATCAACTGCAAACGCTCTGCAATATCATCATCATTTGTAACCAGTATACCTCCTTCACCCGTATGGATATGTTTATGGTAGTTCAGACTATAACCCCCAACATGTGCCAACGTGCCAGTTTTACGACCTTTATATAATGTACCTGGCGCCTGGGCTGTGTCAGTGATCACTTTTAAACTGTGACGTTCAGCAATATCCATTATTGCATCCAAATCCGCAGAATGACCAAAGATATCTATCGCCAGAATGGCCTTTGTATAAGGGGTTATATTTGCCTCGATTGAAGCTGGATCAATACAAAACGTCTCGGGCTCAATATCTGCAAATACGGGAATTGCATTCCACATAAGAATAGCAGTAGCACTTGCACACATAGTCCAGGGACTAACAATCACTTCATCACCTGGCTCAATATCAATGGCTCCAACAGCCGCAATCAGACCCGATGTCCATGAGTTAACAGTAACAGCATGCTTAACGCCAAAATATGCTTCACATTGGCGCTCAAATTTCTGAACCTTGGCTCCGCCATAAAAATCAGGGTCCCAACAACCTAAAAACTGAGACAGTACACCGCTTTCAACTACAGATTTAACACTCTCAAGCTCTTCATGCCCAATTGGGTTATAACGTTTAAATGGTTCATTAATTGTTTTAGGTCCATCAAAAAGTGCTAATTTTTTTACTATCATAATTAACTCTACTTAATAATCAAACTCATACTTTCAAGGGTATTAAGTGCTTCTGAACCCGTACAGAGATACCCATCTTTTCCTTCTATAATTTGGTTCAATTGGTTAACCACATTCCATTGAGAGCGCGCCATATCAGAACTAATTTCTTCTGACCGGGAGGCCAATACGTTATGTCCTTTATATGCAGGATCATCCATAACAGATTGCCATTGAATCAACCCCCCCTGCTGCTCATATCTAATTCTGCCACTCTGAGAAAGTAACTCAATCGTATAGTGAGAAAATGCTTCTTCCCAGGCAGCCAAAAAAATCACAACACCTTTAGCAAACTCCACTCGAACATCAGGCTCAGGATCAACTCCATCCCATAAGCGGCCTTCTTCCAACAAACTAAACCCCTTCATTGGACCTAACCAATACTCTATTAAATTAAAAAAATGGGAGCCATTATGAATAAAACCTTTTGAATACCAGGCCACACCTTTAATTGGTATTTGATACTCCCCCGAGTCAATCAATTTTTTAACATTTATCACACCAGGGTCGGAACGGCGCATATAGTTCACATATAACCCTACTCCCTTGGCTTGACATAATTGAACCATGTTACGAGCATCATCGAAATCATATGCCAAAGGCTTTTCGCACAATACTGCCTTTGGTTTGCATTTATCCAGAACATTATACAAAGTTTCAGCATGCAATTGAGTAGACACGGCAATCACTACCACATCAGGTTGATGCTGTGAAAGCGCAACATCTAGATCACTATAGGTAGGAGCTTTATATGTTCGATAAAAATCTTCCTGTTTTTGTTCATCAGGTTCAACAGCCGCCAATAAGTAGAAATCTGGATGCAGATCAAATGCGCGTGCATGTGAATAAATATATTGGGTAGAGTCTAGATGTAGATCGTAACCCATACCTATCTGACCTAAGCCAACAATTAGAACGCTCTTTCTCAATTTAGGTATCACCTTTAGACTGTACTGCCCGATTTATTTCTACCCAGTCAATATTCTTTCGCATCAAACGTACTGTATCCAGGCAAGTGAAAAAAGGATTATCCTTCCCAAAATATTCTATAATACGTTTTAATAATTCGTAATCAGCCATTTCATCAAGAGTCAGTCTAAGCTCAGGCCAATGCAATTCAGGTGGTGCAACAAGATGTAATTTAGTGAATAACTCAGAGTGATTACGGATATGTAATGTGACATGTTCATGATCAAGTGAATCGGTCGTCATAGATGCAGACCGCTTCAATGTATCTAATCGAACAACCTGGACATCCATTCCATCAGGATAACTACGAATATCGACATTACTCACATAATCTGCTTCGTGCGCTAAAAACATCCTAATTGCCTGATCAATAATTTCATGATCGATGATTGGACAGTCACCTGTGATTTCTACTACCACATCTGCATTTACAGAGTCAGCCGCACCAATCACCCGCTCCATTACATTATCTTCACTCCCCCTAAAACAAGCTATACCTTCACTTTCAGCAAATGACACCAAAACATTATCCGTTGCATTTGTCGTTGTCGCCAAAACTATCGCGTCTAGAGAAGGGACTGCACGCAATCGGCTTATGAGATGATGCAGCATAGGCTTACCAAGGACCTCCATCAACACTTTTCCTGGTAAACGGGAAGAAGTCATCCGGGCTTCAATGGTAGCTACAATTTTCATATACGTACTTTTAAACTCAAGCAAACAAACAAAGGACTATTAAAAATAGTCTTACCTCACTATTCAAACTAACACCAGGACACTTTTATGAGCATACATTCCAAAGCTCATGCATAATACGTATATTTTTTGATGTACTGGCCACCGGATCCATAATAACAATATATTCACATCAAAGCTCATCAGCTTTTACAAAACCGGGATCCAATGCTTCATCATAATCGCTGTTGCACTATACTTGATTACAACCCCAGATATTTGCCCCAATTCAGCAGTAATATCAGATGAACTATCATCTACCATTATCGACACATCATATTTAAGAGCGATAGATCTGAGTGACTATCAAATCAGATCCCAACTAACAGCAGTACCCTTCTTTACATCTACCCCTACCTTCCGTCCAAGAAACTGCTCATAGTACTTTGGTGCCAAACCCATCCCTGGTCGAACAATTTTCAGGTTTTCTTTAGTAAAGATTTCCCCTGCAGTCATATCTTCAGCGACATAGAGTGATCGTCTGAAAATCTTCGATTTTTCTTCATTGCCGGTAACGCCATAAGCAACTCCACCAAGCGACTGCCAGGCACGTTCGGTCTCTATCACCAAAGATTCCAGCTCATGCGGCTCCAATGAAAAACTACTATCCACTCCGCCGTCAGAACGAGAAAGGGTAAAGTGTTTTTCAATTACTGTTGCGCCATGCGCCACAGCAGCAATAGATGCGCCAACACCCATAGTGTGATCAGACAATCCTACTTCACAATCAAACAGTTCGCGCATGTGCGGGACTGTCAACACATTACTGTTTTCAGGGCTAGCCGGATAGGTGCTTGTACATTTAAGCAAGATCAAATCCTTGCAGCCTGCCTCACGCGCGGCAGTCACTGCCTCATGAATTTCGGCCACCGATGCCATACCGGTTGAAATAATCATCGGCTTGCCAGTTGATGCCACCTTTCTGATTAATGGCAAGTGAGTATTCTCGAATGAAGCAATCTTGTAGGCAGGCATATTCAGGTCTTCAAGAAAGTCGACAGCCGACTCATCAAAAGGTGAGCTGAAGCAGATCATGCCTAACTCATTTGCCCGCTGCATAATCGGCTGATGCCAATCCCAGGGGGTATAGGCTTGCTTATATAGATCATGCAAACTTTTGCCTTTCCATAAACTATTTTCATCACTAATGAAAAAATCGCCATCTTGAATATCGAGGGTAATTGTATCAGCAGTGTAAGTTTGAAGTTTCAAAGCATGCGCACCTGCAGTTGCTGCTGCTTCGACAATTGACAAGGCGCGATCCAGCGACAGGTTATGATTACCCGACATCTCTGCAATGATGAATGGGCGAGTATCCAATGCTATCACTATATCACCGATTTTTAATCCCATACCTTCTACCTTATTTTTATTCGCATTTTTCTATTTTGAGCATATAAGTCTTACCATGCAACTCAAAGTCAACCAACAGTTCGTTAACTCATAAGTTCACACCTCTTGTCTGGACGGAGAAAATAGTAATCGAAACCGTTGTACACCCTTCTTCGTAGGAAGAGTAGATTCACTGAAGCCTAATTGCTTGAATACCTTTCTCGAGGGTAAATTAGCCTCTTTTACATCACCGATCAATGTGATTGGTTTCTCCTGTCGCAGACAATTAATTGCCCTTTTGAGTATAGACTTACCCAAACCAAAACCACGAAATTGCTTAGCTATCGAGTAGCCAATCACAAAGCTAGAATCAGAACGATCAAAACGAACTTGCCCAACTGGGCCAAAATCACACTCTATTAACAACATAAAGGTATCAGGGTTATTTAATCGTTTTTCAAACCATGACTGATGATCTTCCCATCTTATAGGTTGCTGATTGAAAGCATTTTCCCGGACCACTGGATCATTGGCCCAGCACCAATAGAGCAAACAGTCAGTTGCTTTCGCCCTTCGAACGGTCAAGGTTTCAGCATCAGGACCTACTGACAATAACCTGGCAATTATTTGGGCACCCATACCATCAACCAATCTTTGACCTTTTCGGGACTGTGCATGAAGTTGATGAGGGTTTTGAATTGCCTCCAGCAGCGCGTCATGGATTACGATCATATCTACCTGAACCACATTACCCAGCCATTTAAGGTAGCCATCCTGATCCAGGTCTCTGGTCAAGGCAACCTGATTCTCCGCAATGGTCACTACGATACTGGGTAGACCTGCAGCCATCCGCTCCCAGGTTGTTGTTCCACCCGCCCCTAGTGCAATATCGGATTTGCCCATCAATTCAGCTACATTCTCAACTTGCACATGAAGGCGTGCATTCGGATGTTCTGTCACCAATGCTTTCACTTCTGTAAAATTGGGATTGGCTGAACCAATAACCACATCCACTTTCAGATGTTTCAGGTCTGGCTGAATCAATGCTTTCAGTGCTGTTGATGTCAAATTATCAGGGTCTGAACCACCAAAGAAGACGAAGATGTTTTTAATTACCTCATGTTTCCCCGCTGTACTATGGCTATTTCCCACAAAATCTTTCCGCAACAGGGCATAGTCTGGACCCAGTAATTTAGTCGTCGCCGGTAAAAGCAGCGGATCATAACGATTGCGATCGTGAATATAGTTTTGATCAAGCAGCAGGTCGCAATCGTGACAGCGGTTAGCCAAATCATCAATTACCATAATCTTACGAACATGAGGCCGTAGTTTCTCTTCCCATGTTTGATCCAACGCATAATGGTCGATGATCAGCCAATCGACTTGAGTACCTACAAATGCTTGAATACTTTCTTTAGCATCTGCTTCCTGTTTGTCACCAAGCCATTGCTCATAACCGCTCAAACTCTGTTGAATGTCAGAATCCGATGGAACGGGCAACGAATGAACCTTAAACCCTTTACTATTTATATACTCATCCAAATTCCCCAGATGAGCACGGGTGATAAATTCTACAGCCTCACCTAAATCACAAAGCGCTTCAGCCAAAGTGAGACAACGCATAACATGGCCAGAGCCGACTTGTTGTGAGGCATCAACGCGAAAGATAATCTTCATCACTGATTACCTGCTAAGCAACAAAGACATGCAGTCTGCTCCATAATCTTAATTTAACCGTTTAAAGCCACTATGACAAACAGGTCCTTTTAATAAGCTATTAACATCTCTTCCTTCTTCACATTCTTTAATAAGGCCAAACACAGGGTCTATATATTCAAGGTATTCGCTTACAATTTTATCAATATGTTCAGTACAAACATACACAGCTGTTGCTGCAAGATATCCCTTACTTAACATTTCTTGAGTTATTAGTGTTTTATAAGCCAAAGTATTTGGACTATTAAATGAAAAACCAGTTAATGCGGGTAACCCAAATATCCGTATATCCAACTCATACTTATCCGCAAGTTGCTGCCAGCCTAGATTGATATTCTGGCCAATATTGGTAATGCGATCATATGAATGTTCTCGCTCCATCACTTCAAGAGTTTTTAATGCAGCAACCGGTCCAATCCGTTCAGTCCAAAATGTACTGCTAATAAATGATGATTGCGTCGCTTCCATTACATTACGACGGCCAATAACTGCTGTAATAGCATAGCCATTACCTAAAGCCTTACCGAAAACCGCTATATCAGGCTCAACACCATATTGTTTATGTAGACCGCCAAGCGTTTGTCGGAAACCAGAAGTACATTCATCAAAGATTAGTACAATATTTTTATCCGTGGCGAGTTTGCGAACCTTTTCAAGAAAACCATTTTCGGGTCCTTTATTCCGCGAAACCTCCATTTTTATAACCCCAATGTCATTTTCGGCTACCAGTTTTTCCAGGCCTAAATAATCATTATATTTGAAGGGCACTACACTACCTTTCAGTTCTTTCGGTACTCCATTAGGCGCAAGTCCAGGAAGCAAGTGACCCGCCAGATTTTGATCATCGCCTAAATTTGCTGCCAGATACCAATCATGCCAACCATGATAACCGCAAATAGCCACTTTATCCTTACCTGAAGCTGCGCGCGCAATACGAATCGCGATCGCATTGGCTTCGCCTCCCGATCTTGCAAACCGCGCCATATCTGCCCATGGATGTAACTCAATCAGCTTCTCAGCCAGATACACTTCTTCCGGACAATTGAAGGTGGACATATTGCCAGCATCAATTGTCTTACGTACCGCATCATCTACCTCTTCATGACCATAACCTAGTATGTTAGTACCAATGCCCATAATCGACATATCAATATACTCGTTCCCATCAAGATCCCACACTTTACAACCTTTTGACTTACTGAAATAAGCCGGCCATTGATCCGGCAGAAACATTTCAGCACGTTTGGAAAGGAGCATATTGCCACCGGGAATGACTTGCTTGGCGCGCTTCCAAAGTTTTTGACCTGTTCCCATGGTGGCTCCTTCGTTTCGAACCAGTTGTTGATTGACACTGAAGATTTCGGGTTGTTGCTGATACAATTTTAACACCTCTCCCCAAGAAAAGTCGGTGCATGGATAAAAGTGTTGGAAGATTTTTTCAATCACTATGAAATCAGCGAGTTCGTCCACTGTCCAACGTAAGTCGGAGAAATCCCGACTGTGCTGCATTCCTGCAGTATTGAATTTCCCGGATTCACGTAGATATGGTGTAACATGTTCACGATCAAAAAGTTTACTGGCTTCTCGGTGTGCTTGCTCAAGAGCCACTAAAGTACAAATTTCAATATCCAGTCCGTCAGGATAGGTTGGAGGATTAGCATTACTAAAATAATCTACGCCTGAAGATTTAAATCGTCGAATAACTTCGTCCACCAATTCTGAATCTACCAAGGGGCAATCACCCGTAATCCGCACTATCACATCAGCCTGGTGTTTTTGTGCGGCTTGTACAAAACGGTCAAGTACATCATTTTCACTGCCTTGTTCGCAGACATAGTCCAGTTTTTCCACATACGTGATCAATGGCAGATTACATTCATCCGCCGAAGTAGCAACAATGATTTGATCCAATTCTTTCGCCTTCGACAATCGTGAAAGCAAAATCCCAATCATCGGAATTCCACCTATCCGCTTCATCACTTTGTTAGGCAGCCTGGTAGAGCCCATGCGAGCTTGTACGATCGCAACTATTTTCATAATTGAGACCAGTGCGCTGGATTAATTAAATCTTCGTCCTCACAATGCAAATCGGGAAAACTATTAGGTAAAATTGCCTGTGCCTCGTTAATAATTTGCTCCAATTGACTCACACTATCCACACCAATAACCACTCGATCAATATCAGAAAAAGACAGTGGATATGCCAGACATGCTTGAACGGCTGAAACAGAATTGTTCGAAAGCCATTCATGCCATAAATTAAATAAATCCGTCCATCGTGCGAACTTCACAGGAACATCCTCTCTGGACATCAATAAAAGGCCTTGCAAAAATGCCGAACGCACATGGACTTCAACACCGTCATACTTCAACCGATCCAACCATCCTGAGTCAGATAAACGACGATCAAAAATATTAAACGGGGCTTGCACTAAATCAAAACTATAGCGAGGAATTAGTGCGTCTAATTCGCTGGGAGAATAAATTGATATTCCAATCTTTTTCACTTGACCTGATGTTTTCAACGCTTGTAATGCCTGATAAAGTGCTTTGCCATCACTTTCAAGCAATTGTGACGAATGGTGCAACAATAGACCATACATAGAACTCACGCCAAGCCGAGCCAGTGATTCGTTAACTTGTTCTTGAACCCAACCGCCCACATCGATGCAGCCACCTGGTACTGCCTGGATTTTAGTTACCAGCTTAAATTCATTAACGCCCACTTCACCCAAGCAGGCTTCACTTTCGCCGTAGGCAATGGCGGTATCAAGTATATCAATACCTCTTTCCTTTGCCAGTTTCAGTACAGACTTTACAGCTAACCGTGTGACTTGACCCACTTCATTGGCAACTCCATAGGGTAAACCAAATTGAACAGTACCAAGTGCAAGACGATTCATGCAATGTGTTGCTTCTGGCACTTTCGTATTACAGAGACAGCAACCCAATCATCTGGATCATCGGTATAACTTGCTTCACCATGACTCCTTATCTTATGGGTCATGCACTCAAAGTCAGGATGCCAGGTAAACAAGGTTCGGTAGTCCATCTTATAACTTTGTACGCCTTCACAGTGATGATAAGTTCTTGCTCTTGATAAAGGACTAAAAAAATCCATAATCATTAGCCATCCTGATGAGCACAATACGCGATCTGCTTCGCTAGCAATATGAAACAAATCTTCACGATCACAAAGATAAAGGCAAAAACCATAAATTACGATATCAAAACTCTGATTCTCAAATGGCAGCATATCAGCTGTACCTTGCTGTACATTGACACCTTTGGTGCATGCCTCTGTAACTGCTTGAGCTGACGGCTCAATTCCATAACAATCCGCATACAAATTTTTTTTAATCCAGGCCAATCTAGTGCCATCACCACAACCAATCTCAAGCACCTTTATCTTCCCTACGTTGTCGGGTAGAAAATCAAGCAATTCTAACAGTAGCGCATCATCATCAGGGAGTTTTTTTGTAGCTACACCTTGTTGATTTCTCGCAAACCAAGCATCCCCTTCTGAATGCAAAAAAATTTCTTTTTGTTTCAAAGTTATTCCACTCCTGTAGCCATCGTCTTCAGCATTCCACAAGAACCGTTTTTAGAGTAGTAACAACTTCATCCTGCTGCATCTCCGTCAACCCCGGATATATTGGCAAACTGATCGCCTCGGTATAGTATTTCTCGGCATCAGGGCAGTGTCCTGTTTTAAATCCAAGTTGCTCATAATACGGTTGTCTATACACAGGGATATAATGCAAATTAACTCCAACCCCCTCATTTCGAAGTCCATTAAAAACATCAAGGTGTGTCTTTGTTATTTCTTTTAATTTCAATCTGATTATATACAAATGAAAACTTGGATAGGCCTCAGAATCTTGCCACATCGCAACTACTGGCAGATCGGCCAATAAGTTGTCATATCGTTTGGCAATCTCATGCCGCTTACTCACAAATTCATTTAATCGTCGAAATTGACTTAACCCTAAGGCGGCTTGTATATCAGTCATGCGGTAATTATAGCCAAGATCGATTTGTTGGTAATACCACGGTCCATCACTAACACAAGTCATATCGTTCGCATCGCGAGTAATACCATGACTACGCAGCAATTGCATTTGTTTAGCTAACTTAGCATCATTGGTCAATGCCATGCCGCCTTCACCCGTAGTAATTATTTTAACGGGATGAAAACTAAAAATTGTGATATCACTGTAATGACAGTTGCCAATCGGCGCACCGCGATATTTTCCACCTATGGCATGCGAGGCATCTTCGACTATCTTAAATCCATATTGCTTGCTAAGCGTGTATATACTCTTCATGTCACAGGACTGGCCGCATAGGTGAACAGGAATAACTACCTTAGGCAGAGTGCCGTGTTTTTCCGCTTGTGCTAATTTTTCTGTTAAGCAATCCACGCTCATATTAGTGGTGCGAGGATCGATATCCACAAAATCAATAGAGGCACCACAATATAATGCACAATTTGCACTCGCCACAAAAGTAATTGGTGTTGTCCAAACTATATCACCACTGGTAACACCTAAAACTAAACATGCTATATGCAATGCACTCGTGGCACTATTGACCGCAATAGCATGTTGCGCACCACAATAATCTGCAACACTTTGCTCAAAGACAGGAACAACTGGACCCTGAGTCAAAAAATCAGAACGCAACACGTCTACAACGGCATCAATATCAGACTGATTAATATCCTGGCGACCGTATGGGATCATGATTATTAAATCATTCCTATCTTTTCGCGGTTAGTATCGATCCAAGAACGCAAAGTATCTATACTCATCCAGTCGATATTATTATCTGAACTATATATAAAATCAGGGGAAACCAACTTTCCACTATTAATACGCTTGGGGTCCTTACTCCATTCGTGAATCGCAGGTAAGATTTTATAGTACTCTGCGTATTCATAGGTGTGCAATGCATCTTCAGAGCCAATCATCTGTTCGTGAAGCTTTTCACCTGGACGAATACCAACAATGTCATGACGAGCATCAGGGGCAATAGCACGTGCAACATCGGTTACCTTTATAGAAGGAATCTTTTTTACATATATCTCACCGCCAACCATATCTGCAAAGGCATGCCAAACCATGTCTACTCCCTGTTCCAGGCTAATCATGAAACGAGTCATTCGGTCATCAGTAATTGGCAATGCTTCTTTTTCAGCCAGCGTCATGAAAAATGGAATCACAGAGCCACGTGACCCCATTACATTACCGTAGCGCACTACTGCAAAACGAGTATCAGCAGCACCAGAATATGAATTGCCTGCAATGAACAACTTATCTGAAGTCAGCTTTGTTGCACCATACAAATTTGCAGGACTACTCGCCTTATCAGTTGAAAGCGCTACAACACGCTTAACTCCTTGATCGATACATGCGTCAATGAGGTTCATGGCACCGAACACATTAGTCTTTACGCATTCGAATGGATTGTACTCTGCCGTTGGTACGATTTTAGTGGCTGCTGCGTGAACCACATAATCGATACCTTTAAGCGCGCGTACAAGGCGGTCTTTATCACGAACATCACCGATAAAAAAGCGAACTCTACTATCATTTTCAAAGAGCTTGGCCATTTCCCATTGCTTCATTTCATCGCGAGAGTAGATGACTAAACGGCGCGGGTTATATTTTTCAAGCGTCATCGACACAAACGTATGCCCAAATGACCCTGTGCCTCCTGTTATTAATATTGATGAGTTTTTTAACATAATTAGGGGTTCAGACTATCCTATAGTGTATTTTACATTTGGCGTGTAACGGAGGCATCCCTGTCATAAATGCATCTAACCATCCCGCAATCTTGTATTTTCGCTGGCAATCTAGTAACTACGAGCCTTAGTAATATTAGCTTAAGTATGCCACACATCTCCAGTACGAAAATATCTGGAAACCGACTCTTCTTTTTCCTATCAAACTGCTTAATAGCTAAATTATCCTCTCTTTCATTTTAATAGCGTTATTTAGACTCAGCGATCATTAGGTATCTAATTTTAATTTTGATTCATTACCTCTTCGTTATCCATAATGGATGCTAGAAGGTTAACTTATACTGCATTCTCTATGCTGCAGAAATCTCAGATGGGTTCGCCATATCCTATGTGGAAATTATGGATACTACGTATTATAGGAATACCTATAATTGGATTTTCTGTATAGTTATCTTGAAATGCAAAGATGAAGTATATAACATATTGATTATTAGGTTTATTATACTTATATAATAATATCTTTATAATATTAGCAGGTATGCGCAATAACTAACCAAATATTAGATAATAACCATATACTACTGATAGCAATAAATCCTTTTTTAACTTCAATTAAGCTAATATATTACAATTACATACATGAGGTTTAAAAAGTAGTACAGAATCATTGATTATGGACGATATATTATACATTATTAAATAAATTGGGTAATAATAACCAATTGATTTCTAAAATATAGTGTATGATAATTTTTTAATATTTTACCATCTATTTTCTTAATAAAAGGGACAAGTAACTAATTAGCCTTGGCTTTATAACATATGGCAACAACCAACCCAAAAATCCAACTTAGTGGCCTTGCACGTCGTTTAGTGCATGATGGCCTGCTAGAAGAACAAAAAGCTGAAGATGCGCTTAAAGAAGCCAGAAAAAACAAAATCACCCTGGTTTCTCATCTGGTAGAAAATAAAATACTCAGCGGTAAAGCGATAGCCAATGCGGCCTCTCTGGAGTTTGGTGTACCTTTATTCGATATCAATAGCCTGGACCTCGAAGCAGCAAAGACCTATATCAAACTGGTAGATGAAAAACTCGTCCGCAAACATAATGCCCTGCCAATACTCAAGCGTGGAAACCGTCTGTTTGTAGCTATTTCCGACCCAACCAATCTACAAGCCCTGGATGAAATCAAGTTCAATACCGGCGTCAATACTGATGCCATACTGGTTGAAGAAGAACAATTAAAGGGCGTCATTGAAAAGGCACTCGAAAACCAGGCCGAACCCATGGAAGGCCTGCTTGATGAAGACCTGGATAACCTGTCTATTGAGGGTGGCGAAATTGAGCCAACTGACAATGATGATGATAGTGATGTTGATGATACGCCTGTTGTTCGCTTTGTTAATAAAGTTTTACTGGATGCGATTAATAAAGGTGCTTCAGACATACACTTTGAGCCCTACGAAAAAACTTACCGTGTGCGTTTTCGTCAGGATGGTATCCTGCATGAAATTGCCTCGCCGCCAATCAATCTGGCATCACGTGTAACAGCGCGCGTAAAAGTCATGGCGCGAATGGACATTGCCGAGCGTCGTGTGCCCCAGGATGGGCGTATCAAAATGAATATTTCAAAAACACGCGCCATCGATTTTCGTGTTAATACTTGCCCCACCCTGTTTGGCGAAAAAATCGTCATGCGTATCCTCGATTCCAGTGCGGCCAATCTGGATATTGATATTTTGGGTTATGAGGATGACCAGAAAAAACTGTTTATAGATGCCATCCATAAACCCTATGGTCTGGTTCTGGTCACAGGCCCCACGGGTAGTGGTAAAACAGTTTCATTGTATACAGCACTGAGTATCCTGAACCAGCCTGATAAGAATATTTCAACGGCTGAAGACCCTGTTGAAATCAACCTGCCAGGGATCAATCAGGTACATATGAATCTCAAAACCGGCATGACATTCTCTGTTGCCTTACGTGCCTTCTTGCGTCAGGACCCGGACATTATAATGGTAGGTGAGATTCGAGATCTGGAAACGGCTGAAATCGCGGTTAAAGCTGCTCAAACCGGCCATTTAGTATTATCAACCCTACATACGAATGATGCCCCGCAAACTCTGTCAAGACTGGTAAACATGGGTATACCTCCATTTAATATTGCATCAGCCATCAGCCTTATTATTGCTCAACGACTCGCGCGCCGTCTTTGCACACATTGCAGAATAGAAGAAAAAATCCCAAAAGAGACATTACTTTCCGAAGGCTTTAATGATGATGAAATCAATGGGCTTAAGGTGTACGGACCAAAAGGATGCGACCAATGCACCAATGGATACAAGGGCCGCTTAGGCGTCTATCAGGTAATGCCTGTTTCAGAAGAAATGGGCCGTATCATTATGGAAGGTGGTAATGCAATACAGATTGCAGACCAGGCCAAAAAAGATGGCGTTAATGACTTACGTCGATCAGGTTTGATAAAAGTAAAAGAAGGCCTAACCAGCCTTGAAGAAATTAATCGCATAACAAAGGATTAAACAATGGCGGAAAAAGCAATCAAGCAGGCTGTATTTCTCTGGGAAGGATCAGATAAAAGAGGGGCCAAGGTAAAAGGCGAAAGCCAAGGCACAAACCCCGCTACTGTAAAAGCAGAACTGCGTAGACGCGGCATTGTACCCAAAAAGGTTCGTAAAAAATCTACGCTTTTCAGTTCCACTGCAGGTAAAAAAATTACTGCTGGTGACATTGCTATATTCAGCCGCCAACTCGCAACCATGATGTCCTCAGGCGTGCCCTTGGTACAAGCCTTTGAAATAATTGGCAATGGTAATGAAAATCCGCGTATGCAGACATTATTACTTAGCGTCAAGAATGATATAGAATCAGGCAACCCGTTGGCTGAATCACTAGCCAAACATCCCCTATATTTTGATGAGTTATTCTGCAATCTCGTCCGAGCAGGTGAGCATGCAGGTATTTTGGAAGAGCTACTGCATAAAGTTGCCACCTACAAAGAAAAAACCGAAGCCATCAAGGCCAAGATCAAAAAAGCCCTGTTTTACCCAACAGCCGTTGTAGTCGTTGCCGCTATTGTGACAGCGATTTTGCTGATCTTCGTAGTACCTCAATTTGAAGAGTTATTTAGTGGATTTGGCGCAACATTACCTGCCTTCACACAAATGGTCATCAATCTATCGAGGTTCATGCAGGATTACTGGTTCCTCGTCCTGGCCGGAGTCATGGCTGTCATATACGGCTTTATCCAGGCAAAACGCCGATCGGTTAAATTCGGTCATTTTCTCGATAAAGTAGCATTAAAAATGCCCATTGTTGGCGCAATACTGAACAAGGCCGCGATAGCACGTTTTTCACGTACCCTCTCTACCATGTTTGCAGCAGGTGTAC